>Ga0187894_10000069_pt1 | contig 128450 bp, 109 predicted proteins | sample GBC1701081metaG_FD_136650 | JGI IMG/M metagenome (GOLD analysis project Ga0187894, IMG submission 136650) | White microbial mat communities from a lava cave in the Kipuka Kanohina Cave System on the Island of Hawaii, USA - GBC170108-1 metaG ... | reverse complement strand
AGCATACTGCTGAAATTTATCCATCACGTTACCGCGAACAATTTTTGCAAACGCCGCCGTCGTCGTGTTTTGCTTTATCGTGTAACGGCCAAAAATTTTGCAGCCGTCGATCTCATATACTTTCGTCACCGGCTCGGAGTTGAACAAAAACCTGATGCCGCACTCGGCTGCGGTCTCAGCGACACGTCGCGAAAAATATCCGCCCGGCACCGACGCCGTAGTCACAGGTTCGCCGATGATCTCTGACAGTGTTTCTACGCTCCGACGCCACTCAGTTCTCATCTCGTCGGCGGTGCAATTAGACATCCGCGTCGGGTGCGACGCCGAGTGGCTACCGATCACATGACCGCGTGTGGCAAGTTCGCGAATCTGGTGTTTTTTCAAAAACGTCGGCGTGTCGATAAAGTCGGTCGCGACAAAAAAATGGCCGCGAAATCCATGCTCTTCTAACAAATCGGCGGCATGTGTAAACGCGCTTTCACCGCCGTCGTCAAAAGTTATCGCAACACAATTGTCAGCACTTATTTCATCGACCGCATTGATCAAGCACGAACGAGTATCACTCGCAGCAAGCAGCTTGAGATGCTCTTCAAACGTCGCCACGTTGAGCTTGTAAATGTCAGCATGCGAGCCGGTAAAACCGCTCGACGCCTGCTCGCCGTCATCGACGATGTCATGATACATGATGCTGGTAAGCTGCATTTCTCTCCTGTCTCGCACGTAATTTCCAACCGATATATTTCGTCAGCCACGGGTGTCCCCACGCGCCGGATTTGCGGCCATTGGTCTCGATCGGCGTCGCGTCACCGTTTACGATCTCTATCAACTTGTCTCGAACACGCTCGAGATTTTCGGTGACGACTCGCGTTTGAATTTTGATGTGCGACTCGCCTCGCGAATCAAAATCGTAACTGTAATATCCGTAGATCGGCCCCGTATCGACTCCCTCATCGACCTTGAGCAGCGTCATCCCGACATTCCTATCGTCGCCGTTTGCGAGCGCCCAAAAGCAGCCGTGCGCGTTGCGATATTCGGGGCAAACACCGGGATGCATGACGAACGTTCCGTGCTTGGCGAGCGAGAAAATTCGTTTGTTCAATATCACCTTGCAACGCGCGATCACGATGTCGGCTTTTGCATTGTGAATAAATTCCTCTGCCTCAACCGAATTCGGACTATGTGTAAAGAGCGTCGGCACATCGCCAGAGTCGCCATATTTTTTTTCGATCTCGCCGATCAGATCGCTCTCAAAGTCCGTGTCGCCGCTTGCTAAAAACACCTTGTAATAAAGTCGAAACGCCGAAACATCAAGAAACCTGAGCAGCCCGACGCGTCCGATCTCACGCTTTACGCGCTTGAATTTTCGCCCGCCTTTTTCTCGCAAAACAACTAAGCCTGCAAGGTCGGAGAACGACGCGAGCCATCGCGACAGGCCGTCGCGGTCGATCAGGTTTTCATCGTGGCAAATGAGTACGGTCTTCATCGAGAATTTATGCGGTGACTGATTTAATTCTTTTGCGCAATTGTTCTGGCAACGATAAATATGTCCGCACGGCAAGACGCGTCGCCCGCTCGCGCACAACATGTCGCTTCAAAAAAGTGCGGTCAAATTGGTATCGATGCGATGCTAAAAGCTCGCCGCCGTAGCGCGCCAGGAACGGATGGGACGCGCCCATGCTAAATTTTGAAAAACGGTTCTCGCACGCCCACTCGATCGCTTTCCAACCGAGCAACTCGTTCGGTCGCAGCTTTTGAAATTCGGCGAGCGAGTTGTTCGCAGCATACTCAACGACAGCTCCCTCGCAAAATCTGAGATAAGTGCCCGCGACGATTTTTCCTTCGTTGATAGCGATAAACGTCGCCCTATGCGGCGAGTTGAGCATCGCACCAAACGACTCAAACGCGTCGGGCATGTTGCCTTTACGAGCATTCCAGTCTTTGTGAATTTCGTAAAGCTCGGCAAGTTCGCTTGCGGTTTCGAGCAGCTTTACTTCGAGCTTGCCCTGCTTCATCGTCTTGCGCAGATCGGTGCGGCGACGCTCGGAAAATTCTTTGAACAACGCGTCGGCGCCTTTTTTAAGATCGAGCATGATAACGCGAGCGGCTCCCGTCGCAGCCTCGTGCGCATAGCCGAACGAAGCGAGAGCCTCAATCGGCTCCCAACTGTGAAAAGTAACTAGCTCGACGGTTTCACCCGCGTGCGACGCGAGTCCACGCACGAGCGCGTTAGCTGCCGAGGCTCGATCAATGTCTCGCCGAAAAGCCGTTTGCGGCCTCACGGCCATGCCGGAAATCAGTTTGTTATTTGCTCTCACACCGGTTAAAACTGCGTCGATCTGCTCGCCGTCGAATGCGAGAATCGCGAATCGCTCACCACGTCCTGCAAACGGATCGACAAAAAAATCCGGCGTGACGTAATGCGTTGCGAACGGAGCGTTGCGCAAAAAATCTTCCCAACGCGCTCGCAGGTCGCCATCCGGAAACGTCGTGATTACAAGGTGATCGTGTGTTTTGTCAGTCATTTTCGCCATCGGTAAAACGTCGCTGCCAGATCTCAAAATTTACGAGCGACCACAAACGCTCGTCGTGATTTTCGCCGGCGTCGTGTTCAGCCACGAGTTTTCGCAAATATTCGCCGTCGAAAATCTCGCGATTCATCACGCGCTCGCTCAACACATATTCATCGACGATGTGTTTGAACTTGCCGCGAAACCATCGTCCGACCGGCACAGGAAAGCCCATCTTTGGCCGCGTCAATATTTCGTCGGGCAAAATCCCTTTCATCGCCTCGCGCAGAATCCATTTTGTAGTTCCGCTGCGCAGTTTCATCTCACGCGGCATGCGCGCCGTGAATTCGACCAGCTTGTGATCGAGGAAAGGCACGCGGCTCTCGATCGACGCGGCCATCGACATCTGATCTTGTTTCATCAACAACTCGTGCAAGTAAGTTTTTGTGTCGGCGTAAAGCAGCTTGTCGAGCACGTCGTCGGCGTCTGTCTTTTTTCCCCACGCATTTTGACGAGTGTATGGGTTGAGATCATCCATTCGCTCACGCGTGTGACGCTGAAAAAGTTGTCGCTGCATCGCTCGCGGAAAAACCGCGAAGTTGTCGAAGAAAAGATTTTCGATGTCGGTGTCGCGAGTCAAAAAAGTGCGATTGAGTTTACGATTCAGCACTGACGGCAACGTCGCGACGCCGCCGCGAACAGCGTCGCGCAGAAATGTCGGCGTTACGTTTTCGTATTTTTCGCCGTAATTTAGGAGCTTTAACGTTTTTGCGTAACGACCATAGCCAGCAAGCGTTTCGTCGGCGCCTTCGCCGGTGAGCACGACTTTTACGTGATTAGCTGCGAGTTTCGACACAAAATACAACGGCACGCTGGCGATAAAACCGATCGGCTCGTCTTCGTGCCAAACGAGATTTGGCAGCGCTTCGAAAAACTGTTCGGGCGTGATCGTTATCTCGTGATGATCAGTTTTGAATTTGTTTGCGACGAGCCGAGCGTATTCAAGTTCGTTCGCTTCGCGCTCGTTGAATGCGACTGAAAATGTTTTGATCGGCTCGTCAACTATTTGTGACATCATCGCCGCAATGGCGCCGGAGTCGATGCCGCCCGACAAAAACATTCCGAGCGGAACATCGGCCATCAGCCGAAGCTCGACGGATTTGCGAAAAATCTCGCGCCATTCTTCAACGTATTCGGCATCGCTGCGCTCATCGTGCTTTGGTTCGAATTCGAGATCCCAATATTCGCTGAGTTCGATACGGCCGTCTTTCCATGTCAGCGTATGGCCGGGCAACAGGCGTTTGACGCCGGCGAAAAGAGTTTCGTCGCCACTCGTGCCGTGATTTGCGAACTGATCGGGAAGAGCGTTGAAATTTATTTCAGGTGTGACCGCGCCTATTTCTAAAATCGATTTGATCTCGGATGCAAAATACAAACTGCCATCGTCCGTGTGAACGTAGTAAAGCGGCTTTACACCAAAGCGGTCGCGGGCGATGAAGAGTTCGCGTTTTGTCTTATCCCAGATCGCAAACGCGAACATGCCGCGAAGATATTCAACGCAATCGCGGCCGTGCTCTTCATAGAGATGAAGAATTGTCTCGGTGTCGCAATGCGTCGCAAATTTGTGTCCGCGAGAAATAAGTTCGTTGCGATAGTCGGCGTGGTTGTAGATCTCGCCGTTATAGACGATGACAGTTTCTGAATGTGCGCGCAAAGGCGTCCGCGTTCCCATCATCGGCTGTGCGCCGTGCGCGACATCGACGATCGAGAGACGGCGATGACCGAGACCGATATTGCCGTCAATAAACACACCACCGTCGTCAGGCCCGCGATGATGAAGAATGTCGCGCATGGCGATCAATCTTTTTTCGTCCACCTTTCTGCCGGAAGTCGGAGAGTATGCAATGCCGTTAATACCGCACATATCGAGGTCATTCGCGGGGCGGCGAATGAAGTAAATTAAAGACTGAATAGGCCGAATTTCGTAGAAATTTTGCTGTTGCAGAGGCACTCGCTTTGCAGAAGCCCGCACGGAGTAAGGGCACCTGTATGAATTGAAAACGGTGTTCTCCCTTGAAGATAAGTAATCGGTGCCCTTACTTCGTGCGGGCTTCTGCAACAATCGCTTCTGCAACATCGCTTCTGTAGCATCTGTGGATTCGGGCCGTGTTTAGGCATTTATTGTGATGTTGGCTTTAGCTGTGGCAAATGTAATGGCGATAAATTCGGTGCGAGCGAGCGATAAGTGGCTGGATCGGCCGCGTCGGCGAATGCGCGTTTTCAAACGCACGATGCTTGTGCTCGCGGCGGTGACGGCCGTCGGCTCGCCGCTCGGGTTTGATTATTATTCGGGCAAGCTCGGCGTGATCTTGCCGCAGCCCGAGATTGTTGAGAGCGCGAAGGGCCGCGTCATAAAAGTTCCGCCCGGCGGCAATCTGCAAGGCGCGATCGAGAAAGCAACAAGCGGTGACATTATCGAACTGCAAGCCGGCGCCGTTTATTCAGGTCAGATCACGCTGCCGAATAAACCGCTCACGGACTTTGTCACGATTCAAACTTCGGCGATTGCGAATCTTCCCGAAGGCAAGCGAGTTTCGCCTGCGCAACGCGCTTCGATGGCGACTATAAGTGCCGGTTTGTTGACGCGTCCGGCGATACTTGCAGCAAACGGCGCGCATCATTATCGTTTTATCGGCATCGAATTTACGCCAACGACAAAAGGTTATTTCAACATCATTCAGATCGGCACGGCGAACGAGACTTCGGTAGATCAGCTGCCGCATCATATCGAATTCGACCGCGTGTATGTTCACGGCGACCCGAAGTTCGGGCAGCGTCGCGGCATCGCGGCAAACGGCCGTCACATAAAAATCGCGAACAGTTACTTTTCAGATTTCAAACGCGAGGGCGAAGAAAGCCAGACGATCTGCATGTGGGCTGCCGACGGCCCGATCGAGATCGTCAACAACTATCTCGAAGCCGGTGCCGAGAATATTCTCTTCGGCGGCGGCACGTCAAAACTCGGCTTAATTCCCGGCAACGCGATCATTCGCGACAACTGGCTAAACAAACCGCTCGAGTGGCGCGCCCAGAAATGGACGGTCAAGAACCTTTTTCAGATAAAAGCGGGACGCAACATCAAGGTCGAAAACAACCTGATGACGAACAACTGGGTGATGGCTCAAGAGGGCACGGCGATCGTCATTCGTTCGGCGGACGACAGCGGAACCGAATCGCTGATCGAGGACATCGAGATTACGAACAACATCATTCGCGGCACGGGAAGCGCAGTCAATGTTTTTGGCGGCGAGGCTCGCGGAGGCCGTCGGATGACGATCCGTAATAATGTTTTTGAGGACGTGAGCGAAAAAAATTGGGGCGGAAATGGCTATTTTCTAAAATCGTGCTGCTGGGACACGCTCATTATCGAAAACAACACAGCCATCCACGACGGCAATATCACTGTCGCGTGGGGCAATGCTGTAAAGGGTTTTATCTTTCGCAACAATATCGTCATTCACAACGAATACGGCATCTTTGGTGACGGCACCGGTGTAGGTCACGCACCGATCGCAAAATTCTATCCCGGCTCGACAATCGTAAACAACATTCTTGTCGGCGGTGACGAACGCGATTACCCGCGTCCAAACTTTTTCCCTCGCTCTATCAATGACATCGGCTTCGCAAATCCATCTGCGAATGACTATCGACTGCTCGGCGACAGCCAATATTTAAAACGCAACATCGGCGCAAACCTCGATCCGAAAACTGTTGGCGGAAAATATTAGGAAACCAAACTGTTAATGCGAGTCGTTGAGATCGAAGACCATACTTCGATAATCGGTAAAGAAACCACCATTCAATAGAGCATACGGCTTTCCAAAAACCATCGAATACCTGCCCTCGAGCAAAACGTCGTTATCGAATGCGAGAACCGGCTGTCCCGGTTGACCCGTGTTAATGATCTCGATTTTCCCTTGCAGCCTCGTGACGCCGGACAACGTAATATCACGCTTTCGGCCATAAACTCTCTGCCCTAACAAATAGGCCGTTTCGGAATAAGGTGAATTAAGGTAAAACTTGATAACGATGCTTGATTGACCGATCTGCACAGATATTGGGTTTGAGAATACGTTCGTGCTGAAAACCTGTGGCGGATTGCAGGGACTGCAACGGGAATATTCAGGGAGAGTGTTAATAGCACTGCTGTCCAGGACAAGATAGTTGACCATCTGCTGCGACGAATTTAACGCATTCATCTCAAATTCTATACGCGTTCCCGCAGGACCGATCTGTGAGATCTTCATCGAACGCACATTTATAGCTTCTTGCGCCGCCGCAGTCATCACAAAGACTGCAATTAAGATCAAGGCAAATGGTGAATTTCTCATAATCGAGTTGCCCCCAAAGTTGTAAAATTCAAGACGATCATAGTTCCGATAAAGGCTGAAAGTCAATGCATTTCCACTATAAGTTATTTTCGTTCGTAAATTTTGTAGGCGGCGTTTTCGTATGCGACGCGGTATTCGTCGAGCAGTAGTCGCGGAAAGTATTCGTAAAATTCGGGGAAGAATTTTTGCGAATGCTGCCATGAATTTTCGACGGAGCTGTCATAGACGATGTAACGCGGACGTTTGCCGGTGTAGTAGCCAAAACGGCCGTCGGCGATGAGACCAGCGTCAAAGCCGAGTCCGAACGCGAGATCAGCGCCGCCCATAACAGCATCGTTGCCGTCCATGTTTGCCTTCAAATACGCAATAACGGGAACGTAAAAATTGTCGTGGGTATTTTGCTTGATCTTGAGAGCCATGCCGCCCGCGGGCAATGCGATGAAAGCGAGAATAGCGCCGACGAGCGCGACACGCGGCAGCTTAGCGTTTCGCCACAACAAGGCGATCACGCCGGCCAGTAAAATTATGTAAAGCGGAACGATATGAATTAGATACGTCGTCTGCTTTTGCCCGTCGATGATCGCCATCATTAAAAAATATGCGAGCGTGACGGTCATCAGCATGCGCCAGTTTCGGCTCCGTCGTAATTCTCTGATAAGCAGCGAGCCGACGATGCCTGTGACATAACCGATCAGGATCAGCGACTTGAGCCAGATCGGGCCGCTGTGTCCGCCGGAGTGTTCGCCGAGACCGTAAGCTTGCGGATAATGCTCGGTGAATTCGCGCACGATGTTGCCGAGCGGCGACGACATACCGCTCATTCGCCCGCCCATCAACGCATTGTCGATAAACTGACTCTTAAACGCCTCGATGTCCTGGATGACCCAAATCCCAAATGCAGTGCCGCCGATCACGTACGGAATTGCCGCGATGAATATCATTCGTAAATTCAGCCGTTCTCGATCGAGCCACAGCGTGACGATCAACAAACCGACAAACGCCGTGATCGCGTTCGGATGTGTGAGGCCGTCGATAACGATGAGCGTTTGGCTGAGTAAAATCGCGAGCAGCAGTTTGCGCTCGCGCAAAACTAAATAGACAGCGATCGCCGCAAATCCGAGCGCGGCCGTCATCATGTCCATACGCGCGGACGATGCGGTTTCGAGAACCATGTAATCGCACGATGCGAGAATGAGCGCGATCAGTGCCGTGCGTTTGTCGCCAGACAATTTCAACGCGATAGAATACACAGCCGCGAGCAGCACAATTCCCCAAAACACATTCACGAGCCGCATCGAAAAAAGCGAAAAGCCAAACGTCTTAATCGCCGCCGCCGCGTTTAGCAAATACATCGGCATCACCCAATACGTTCGCTCGTCGATGCGCGTCAGCGTCGATTTTTCTTTTTCGAGAACCGTCGTGCCGAAATGTCGGTTGAAAGCCAGATTATATGCAGGGCTCGCAAACATGCCTTCGTCGATCTGCGGCCGATGCGTAAGCGCGCTCGCCGTCGCCAGTGTCAGAAAAACAAACACAGCGATTGCGGCGATAATTTTGCGGTGGTGATTCACTATTTTTTACAAAACGTCTTTGTATAAATTCACAATCTCGATGATGTTCTTGTTATCGGGCTGCTTCTCGGATTTTTCTTTTCGCGGCGAATTAGCGATAGTTTTTATCTTCTCTATCAAAGCATGTTTGTCTCCGACTGCGATCATTTCAATGCCGTCAGGCCGCATTCCGTTGTCGGTTGCAATGACCGGCGTATCGAGAAACAAAGCTTCGCGCACCGAGATCGCGTCGCCGTCGAACGACGTCGTTCGCAGCAGAATGTCGGCGTCATTTATCAAATGCAGCGTAACCGCATGCTCGACGTCACCGGTTAGGAGAATTTTGTCGGCGTAGGGTTTTGCGGCGATCGCTGTCTTCAACTTTTCTTCCAGCGAGCCCGAGCCGACGATCATCAGACCGGCGTTGGGGAAATCTTTTAACACATCACCAATCGCTTCGATCTGCATAAAAAGATCGTACTCGTCTTCGAGCAGACCGACTGTGAGCAGAAACGGATTCGCCTCACGTGCGAAGTCGGCGAGATCTTTCGGAACTGTAATATTCTCGTCCGGTGTTTTTTGAACAAACGGATAGATGACGTGAATTTTTTCTTTCGCAGTGCCGTAGCGCTCAAAAACATCCGCGAGCAGCGGATTGACGACCACGATTCGCGCAAAACGGCGAAAGATAAATCCGCGAATCGACATTGCCCGAGCTGCTTTGCCCTCAGCCGTCTCAGTGTAGCCGCCGGAGTGAAACGACAAAATGTTTTTGCCGCGACGAAAAAGCGAGCAGACAAAAATCAAAGCTAGCAACCGCAGCGTAATCGCGCCGCCGACATGCAGATGTAAAACGTCGTAATCAATTGCATATAAAAGCTTTATGAGAGCGATGGGTGAGCGTGGGTGATAAACGCCCGGCTCTTCGATGACCTTCGTGCTGCGTGATGTTGCAATGATCGAGCACCGATGTCCCTGTCGCAAAAGCTCGTCGCGAACGCCGAGCATGTTGCGATTGATGCCGCCTTCGGGTGGCGGAACGGGGCCGAGCTGTAAGACGTGCATATGCTGCTGCTTAAGTGAAAAAGTGAAAAAGTGAAAAAGTAAAAAGGTGGAAAAGTGAAAAAGTTAGTCGCAGACGAGTAATTAACTTTTTCACTCTTTCACTTTTACCCTTTTTCACTTTAGTTTCTCGTCGAGATCGAATTTACGCGGCTCGCCCGTCTCGGCAGATTCGAGCATCAGCAGGCAGCCGAGCGTCGCGCGAGTGCCGTCTCGAACTGTGATCTCGGTCTCGTTGCCAGTGCGCAAACTTTTTACAAACGATGTGAGCTGCGTGTCGTAACCTTTTGCCGCAAAAAATCGTGTCGAAGATTTTCGTGTCTTGCCTTTCACTGTCAAACCTTTGAAATCTTCGCTGCGCATCGCGACACCCGGTGCGTGGACCTCGACCATTTCGCCGCCTGACGTTTCGCTGCCGACGACTGTGTAAATAAAATTACCAATTGAGCCGTCTGCAAATTTAAAGACGGCCGCAACATTATGTTTGTCGATTGCCTGTGCCGAGACCTGAACCGGCTCGCTCTCGAGCAGCCAATACATCAGATCGATGAAATGACAGCCTTCGCCGACGACAACGCCGCCTTGCTCGGTGTCTGCGGCCCAGCCGTTTTGCAGGCCCGGCGAATTCATTCGCACTGAAATCACGACAGGGCTTCGGAGCGATCGCAAACGTTTTTTCATCTCGACATAGTCAGGGGCAAAGCGTCGATTAAAACCGACCATCAGCCGCTTGCCGCTGCGCGTCACCGCGTCGTTTATTGCACGGCATTCGTCGAGCGTGACGGCCATAGGTTTTTCGATAAAGACATGTTTGCCCGCGTTCAGCGCATCGACGGCCTGCTGTGCGTGATCTTTGTGACGCGTCGCGATGATCACGGCATCGATGTCGGCGTCGCTGAGAATTTCGCGTGTATCGGACGCCGCGTATGTTGCGCCAAATCGCAAGCCGTAAGATTTACCTCGTGCTCCACTGTTCGAATGAACGGCGTGAAGACGCGCACCGTCGATCTTTTTGAGTGCGGGCAAGTGTGCCCACTTTGCTAAGTTGCCGGCACCGATGAGCGCGAAGTTCACAGCGTCGCGCGTTACGGGCGACGCGGCGAGCATGATCTTGCGCTTCGGTTCGTAGGCGGCAACAATGTCGTCGGATTCGCTCGCGGCGTATTTGAGAACGACGGCGAGGCTGTCGCTTGTTTCCATTATCGTGCGATATGCGTCGGGCGCTTCGTCGAGATCGTATTCGTGCGTGATGAGCGATTTGACATCGACTTTGCCAACCGATATGAGCCGCAAAAATTCTTCCATGTTGCGGTTCTCAGTCCAGCGCACGTAACCAATCGGATAGTCGATACCTTTCTTCTCGTAATCGGCGTCGTAACTGCCCGGCCCGTACGCACGCGAGACCATGAAGCTCAACTCTTTGACATACATTTCGGCACGCGGAATCTCGATCGGACACGCGCCGACCATGATCACGCGACCACGATCGCGTGCCATCGTGACGCCGTCCTGCAAAGGCTTTGGCGATTTTGCAGCCGCCGCAACGATCACACGATCGACACCGTTGTTTGATGTAATTGCTTTGACTTGATCGATCAAACCTTCGCCTGCGACGAGTGCGTAATCGGCGCCGGTTTCTCGAGCGAGCTCGACGCGCTTTTTATCGAGATCTATCGCAACAACGACGCCACCTTGACAGCGAACGAGCTGCGCAGTAAGTTGGCCGATCAAACCGAGACCGATCACCGCAACAACGTCGCCGACATTTATCTCGGCGAGTCGAACGGCATTCATCGCGATTGCACCGAGTGTTGCGAAGCTCGCTTCTTTTAAGCTGACGTTGTCGGGCACGCGAGCGACCAGATTGCGACCGACGTTGATCGTCTCACCGTGACCGGTTCCTTCGCCGCCATAAGCGACGCGCTGGCCGACAACTAGATCGCCGACGCGCGAATCTTTTTCGACGATCACACCTGCGCCCGAATATCCGATCACGGCATAGTCGCTAAATTTAGCGCGAACTTCATTGATGGTCGCGATCGGATCAGTCTTTTTCATCACGTTCCAAACCGTGCGCAGATGCGACGGATTGTCGGCGACTTCTTTGACCAAACTGTCCGTGTGAATGTCAGCGGTCTCGGTGCCGGAGCTGATCAACGAGTACGCCGGACGCACGAGAACGTGATTCGCCGAACAAAGCGGATCGGCGACTTCATCGACAATAATTTCCTTTAAACCTTTGCGAATAACCTGTTTCATTATTATTTTTTTGTGAGAATAAGCGGCGGGAAGTGCGTGTCGCACTCGACTATTCTACGAGATTCTTTCCTCGACCGGCAATTTATTTTCAAGAAGCTCGTTATAGAGCCGCAGAGTTTTTTCGAGTTGTGCTTCCGACGAAAAGTTTTCCACGATGCGCCGCTTTCCGTTTTTACCCATTGCCGCCGCCTTTTTTTTATCTCCTAATATCTCAATTAACTTCTCGGCCATCGCCGCGTCGTCATCCGAAGCGACGAGATAACCGGTTTTGCCGTCGATGATCGACTCGCTTGCACCGCCGACGTTCGTTGCGACAACCGGTTTTCCGGCGGCCATGTATTCGAGGATCGAGTTTGAAAATCCTTCCGCACGCGAGGTGAGCACGCACGCATTCGAGCTAGTCAATAACTTAGGAACGTCAGTGCAACGGCCGATGAATTGCACGGCATCGGCAACGCCGATCTCGCTCGCTGTTTGTTTTAGCTGCGAATCAAGCTCGCCTTCGCCAGCGATGACGAATTTTGCATTAGGAATATCTGCAATAACTTTCTTTGCTGCACGCAGCAACATCAAAACATTTTTTACATCGTGACGAAGATTCGCAACCATCGCGACTGACTGATGACCGTTAGTCGAATGGCCGTTGTTCTTAAAACGAGCGAGATCGACACCGTTATAGATCACATAAGTTTTTTCGCGAATGGAGTCGTCGAGATAATCACGCGTTGATTCAGAATTTGCGATAATAGCGTGAGCGCGGCTGAATGCAATTTTTTCGACAAACTTCTGCGCGCGTGAACGCATACAGCCGGTCTCGCGTTTCGACGCGATTCGCACGGGAACCTTTGCAAGTGTCGCAGACGCCATACCAAACACGTTAGTGTAAAAATCGTGCGTGTGAACGATGTCGATTTTATTGTCACGCAGATATTTCGCACACTGTCGCACTTGTCGGACAAAATTCGAATTGTAAAAGTTTGTCAGTGGAAATTCCGCAATCTCATCGCCTGCGATATCTTCGGCCTCGGCTGCGAGCACGCCGTCGCGATTTAGCGTCGCGATCAACACATCGAACGAACCTTCACTTTTCAACATCGAGGCGAGCGCTATCGCCTGGCGCTCGCTGCCGCCCTGATGAAAACTGCCGATGAATTGTAAAACTCGTTTCTTCACGCCTTTTTACTTTTTGCGCAGTGCGATATGTTTCTTTTAACGCGGCCGTTCGGCGTCTGAATGTAAAACTCGCACCCGAATCGCCGAATCGAGGCGTATTGCGACGTTTCGGTTTTTAATACCTCGTCGCCGCACACCGTGAGACGGTCGCCGTCGATCAGCACAAACTCATCCGGCGCCGATTCATCTTCACGAAGCCGCGCCCACGAATAGCAAAAATTCGTTGCGAAGATTTCGTTCTCGATCACGTCGCCCGGCTTATCGTTAAAAACAAAAACGTCCGTGTAGCCGGCGTGTTTTATCAAAAACGCACGACCGCCGACGATCGTAACTTCGTCGATCTCAGGTGCATTTTGTCCGCAATCGATCGGCATGATGAATGTAAAAAATTCCTGCGTGCCGTCGCCGCTCGACAGATAGCGCATGAACGAGGCGCTGCGTTTGTTGCCATGATTTGTCGAGACAAAAGCCTCTTTTTTCTTCCAAAACCCGTTGTCGCCGAATGTGAAAATCCGATTGCTTGCTTCGCCGACCCACGTGCCGTTACCGCCGATGGTCGGTTCACGCCCTTCGGCAAAGTGAAAATTTAGCGAGTATTCGTGCGAGCCCTGCGTTTCGGCGAGATCGCGAATTATCCAGTAATCGTTTTTTAGAAACAATACGCTGCGAGTGTGTGTGACGGGCAACTCGAGCCGTTCGTAACCGTTGTGCGACCCTTCGAAAAAATCGAACCGATGATTAGCGATCCACTTTTTTTGCGTCGCGTGCGCACGTGTCTTCCAGTTGAACGTGTTGCCCGGCAGTGACGACGAAACGTCATCGATGACGAGCGTGTTGTGTGCGGCAGCTGATCGAAAATAATCGCGCATCTCACGCGATTCGTGATAAGTGTAAGTGCCCGAATCGACGAGCAACGGTTTGCCGTGTGCCGCAACGTTGATCGAAAGCGTGTCCGCGTGACCGTGACCGCCGGCGAGCGACCCGACTTCGCCGCAATCGATCAGCATATAATTGTCCGTCGCGTCCCAGCCGTCGCGCATCACCGAGTAGCCACCGTCGGCAAAATTCTTCGACTCGATCTCGGGTTCGGTTTTCGTCAGCGAATTATACGCATCGACACCGAGCGGTCCGAGCAGCCAGAAAACTTCCTCGCTCACGTGACCTGCGACAGCTTTTTGATCGCCTCGATCGAAAATAATTGCACCGAGCGCGAGCGAACCGCGAAAATCGTCGGACTTTTTAGTTGTCAACGGCAGCACGCGACCACCGTCGTCATCGCCGATCAACGGCGTGTGTCCGTTTGGCAAAGTTATCTGCGTCAAAAAATCGAATGCGGTTTCGAGTCGGTCTTCGAGAGCCGCGATTTTCGACTCATCGCCGGCGACGTTGCCGCTCAGCGCCTTTAACACGGCGAAGTGTGCAAAAAAGTCGGTCGTGTAACGCTGATACCACGTGCTCTGCTCGAAGTAAACTCCGTCTGCCAAAACTTGCTTTTCTATCTCGGCAAACAAAATTTCCTCGCCGAGACGTCGCCATTTTTCTGCTCTGTCAAAGAACGGTAATTGGGTTCCGAGATAATACAGACCGAGCGCTTCGCCCGTCAGATGCGTGTTTGGGCTGTAGTATTTGGACAGATATTGCTCGATGTGACGACCGTGAAGATAGAGCGACTTGAGCGCGGTTTTAAAAAGTTGCGGCGTGAAAGCGTCGGCATCTTTGAAAAAATGAAAAGCCCAAATCCACGAAATTGCGCGAAGAGCGACCTCAAGCGAGCTTGTCCAGTTAATGCCGATGCCTGTCGGGTTTTGTTCGATCCAAGATTCGAGGTGGCGCGCAAAAGTTTCGGCATAACGATCATCTTCGGTCATCCAAAACGCAACACCGAGAGTGAAAAAATGTTGGTGGCGATTTATCTCCCAAGTTACTTTCTTGTTGCCGGATTCGGTCGTGTTGAGATCGTCAAACTCCTTCCAATGCTTTAGCGGCGAACGCTTTTCCGATAGCGGTTCACGGTGCCAATCGACATCGGTGCCGATATAAATATTCTTAAAGCCAAGCACATCTATTCGCCCGACGACTATTGATTCGGCGGCGTCGATAAAATAATTCACGCTTGCTTCGCCAAAAGTTTGTCGGAAAATGGCAAGCGACTTTTCGCGATTCTCGAACGAGTGAAAGAATGCCGTTTCGCCGTTTTTATAAAATTTCTGCCAAATCGTTTCGGCGATGATCGGCGTCTTACCAAAGAACTTGTTTTTTATGCTGCGAACAAAATCATCGTCGGCCGGAAGCTCGGCGGCACCCTTGAGCCGATCGCGATACGCAGACAAAGCTTGACCGCCTCGCGTCAGAACTTCGTCCAAACTGCGAATCTTTTTTATTTTATCGAGCGGTTTTGTCAGCGTTTCTACACTCATTTAGCTGTTTTCATAATTGCTTTCAACCGGTAATCGCGAAACTTGTTTGGATCGCCGCCGTGGCCGTTAATAGCGGCTGCGGCAATGTTGAAAGCCTCGCGTGCGGTCGCGAAATGAATTTTTTGCTTACCACCTTTCTCCGATTCGTTGACCATCTCGCCAAAGAACCTTCGAGCATCTTCACCGATGCACGACGACTGATCGTGATCGAAAAATCCGTGGGCGTACAGTTTTACAAACACCCAATCGCTGCGACCGGCGACGGTGATGTTCGCGTCCTTCCAACGTCGAAATCGCGCCGCGTCCATTGCCTGATTCACGGTCAAAGCACCGTCGTCGATTCGCGGCACCGGAATGCCCTTGATCGTCCGCGTCCAGTTAAAAACGAGCGGCCCGGTGAAAATAAGTGGTAATTGCGGTTCATTTCCATTTGTCGCGATACGCATCCCGCGTTTGTGCGACGCGGCTTGGTGCAAGGGCGAACCGCATTCGTAGATCTGATTTATCACCGATCCCTGCGACTGTTCCGGTGCTGCGGGCAAAGACATATCGGCGTAGCAGCCGGTCTCGCGCAAGATCTCCATTTCGTTATCGACGCCGCAATTTCGCCCGCCGCACGAATTGGCGAGCGCAAGATTGCCGTGAACAAACGCATACATCGGCGAATCAACTCCGCTCATTCGCGACAAACACTTGTGTCGCTCGGCAAGCGTGTCGCGAAATTCGACGAGCGTGTTTCGCAGATTCTCCGCCGTGTCCGGCCGCGTCACGCCGTGATGCAGGTGAACCTCGACCTCGCCCAAACCTTCGGCTTGCATCTCGGACATGATGTCTAAAATGTCCGGATAATATTGTTCGGCAGGGTAAAAATTCGTGTGACGAAATTTGCCGCCGTCGGCATCGCGAACCGATTCTCCTGTCGCTCGCGCCAGTTTGTGATACGCCTTCAGCCGTTTGATCTGTTCTTTGTGGTCGAGATCCCCGTTTGCGCTCCACGCCGGTTCGAAGTGATTCGCGATCGTAAAAATTATGTGTTTGTTCTCAAACGCGGTTTGTTCGAGAAACGACTTGGCGCGACTAAACGGATAGCGGACGAGCCATGGAAGGTTCCACTTTAGCTTTGTTAAAAATGTAGCTTCTGCACTCATTGTTAAAACTTTTAGACTTCGGTCTCGGCGAATCGTCTCGTCACGCTGTTTGGCAAAAATCGCCCGATAAAATTCTTCGCGGCACGACGCTCGCCGTCTTCGATAATGCCCCAGGCATTCGCCGCGAGCAGATAAACAGGGGCGAAAACGAGTGCACAGATCAGCAGCACGAGGCTGCCGCCGAAGAAATTAAGCGTGCTCAACTGTGTAACCAAAAATTCCTCTTCGACAAAATGCTGGCCGAAATCCTGTAGATATTCGTGAAGATTTGTATAGACGAAATACGTCACGACGCCGGCTAGCACACTAACTATTGCCGTCTTGCCGATGTTTTTGAGCAGCGGCAGATGCTGCCAGCCGAGGCCGAGTTTGCGAATGACCATCGTCTCGGCAATTATTTTTTCGAGCAGAATTGCACCGACGGCGACGGTGATTACGCCGGTCAAACCGAGCGAACCGAGTGCGAAATACAAAACCGCGATCAACGTGACGAGTACGAGAACGCGCGTCATCAGAAACATGCGACCGAGTTCTTTATACGACCTGACGATCGGATCGGTGATCAAAATACTGAACGGCAGCAGCGTGAGATTGACGGCAAAAACCGCCGCACTTGCTTCGTACTCTTTTGTAAAAAGCGTGATGATAAACGTGCGAGATGTGATCATCAAAAATACGTAAAGCGGAAAATAGATCATCGCCAACTTTTGCATCGCACGAGCTGTGAGCCGAATCATCTCGTCGGTGTCGCCGCTCTTTTGCAGAGCGTTCATTCGCGGAATGAGCACCGAGGTTACCGATTCGGAAAGCATCGAGATGAGCGGCACCTCGAAACATCCGTATGCGTAGATCGCAAATTCGGCGGATGAAAATTTATAACCGACGAAGTAATTGTGGATGTCGTTCTGCGCCATCCACAAGATGCCTGCGAGCCCGAACGGCAAAGCGTAAACGATCTGTTCCCTGAAAAAAACGGGGTCGAACTCGCGCCAAAAGCCGGGAAAACGCGAGCGCAAATAAAACAGCAAAAGCGTCGTCTGCAAAACGCCCTGAACGATCGCGGCGTAAACAAAAGCCTCGACCGTGGCGAACGTCAGCACGGCAGCGCCCATCAACAGCGTCTTTGTAAACTGCGCCGAAATGATAAAAACGGTGGCGAAGCGTGCCTCTTGGTTTGCGATGGCGACGGTTTCTAAAAAAGTCGAAAAGACCCAGATCCAGATCACGACGCCGATCATCGGCGCGAGTCGTGTCAGCTCTTCGCTGCGAAAAATATTGCCGATCGATTGCGGAAACAAAAATAAAAACAAACAACCGAACCCGCCGACGACAAAGTTAAAAAGCAGAATATTCAGAATGGCGGCACCGCGTCGCGTCGTCTCGCGTGAGAGAAAATAATACGCGCTCATCGAGATGCCGAGCGGCAGGATGATCGTAAGATTTGTAACGATCAGAAAGGCTTCACGATAGACGCCGACCGACTCTTGCGCGAGATTTCGAACGATCAGCAGCGGCAGCACAAAGCTAAACCCAAAGCCGATGACCTTGGCCGCGAGCAGCCAGGCGCTTTGTTCGCGCAGAGATTGAGTTGTGCCGTTTTGCTCGATCATCTGTCTTTCAAACTCGAATGTATGGCGTGCGTGTCGTACCAACCGGGAATCGACCGTCGCGTCAAGCTCTCCATGCGGGCGATCAGCCGCCGTCCGGTTTCGGTCTGGATCAAATAAGAATAGTCGCCAAACAGCCAATACTTGACGAACACGCGGCGATAATCGCGAAGCACGTCTGCACGATCTTTCCAAAGCCCTCGAGTTTTGTCGCCAAACGGCCCCGACGCACCTTCTTCAAACTCGTGAAAACGCGCAACGTTATTCGACGGCAGCGACGGTTTCAGATCGTGAAACTCCTGCTTGATCGCCTTGAAGCGGTCGTAGCCGAGTTGTTCGAGCAGATCGAATTCGTGCTCGAGTTTTTTGAAGATCAGTTTTTCCGAGCGGATAGAAATGTAATCGGGTTTGTTCGCAAACTTCGTAAGAGCTCGAAGACATACCGTCTCGGAACCGACGATGTCGGCTTTGAGATAATATGGAACGCCGTATTTTTCGATTGCACCGGCAAAATCGACGGCCGCGACTTTGATCGTTTCGTGCGTCGTGCCAAAGATCGTGTTGCGATACGCCCAGTCTTCGGACGTGCTGCCCCAGAGCGAGTGATTTTCGTTGCGGTAGAATTTGACTTCGCTACCGCCGTTATTAGAAAAATCTTCCTTGATCGCGCCTTCGACGATCGTCAGTCGGCCTTCGGAGATCTCGACGGCGAAACGCTCGCGACAGAACGCGGCATTACCCGGATTCGCTTCGAACGCGACAACGCGAAAACCTTTTTTGAGATAAAAGTCGGTGTCCTGGCCGTGATGCAGCCCGACGTCGTAGATCAGGTTTGGGTCTTTGGCAGTGTTTAGCAAAACGGACATGGCGTAGTTATACTTCGGCTCCGCCACTCGCACCGATGGGGCATATCGGCGGAATTCCACAAAGGAAATACATTCAATAGCCTAAAACTCTTAGAAAAATCTCGTTTTGCGTAATTTTTTCTTGCAAAAAGGAAGTTAGTAATGTTTAAGTGTATAAGTATCACGTAAATTTAACCTCTCATTTAAAGGCAATGTCTATGTTCGACAACGTAGAAAAAGGCCTGAGTGCCAAAACACGCGGTGTAGTTGACTGGAGGATGAAGGTGCTCGTTCTGTTTGGAACGAGGCCCGAGGCCATCAAGCTCGCGCCTGTCATTCACGAGCTGCGAAAGCGATTTTTTCAGACGCTGGTCGTCAGTTCGAGCCAGCATAAACAGATACTTGCGCCATTTTTGAACACGCTAAAGATCGATGTGGATTTTGATCTCAGTGTGATGAAACGCAACCAGTCACCGAACGACGTTTGCTCACGCGTCGTTGCCAAGCTCGACAAACTCCTCGAACTTGAACAACCCGATCTTATTCTCGTGCAAGGAGATACGACGACGACGCTGGCCGGTGCCTTAGCCGGATTTAACCGCAAAATTCCGGTCGGTCACGTCGAAGCCGGTCTTCGCTCGGGCAACATCATGAGTCCGTTTCCCGAAGAGATGAACCGCAAACTCATCTCGCAGATCGCGTCCTTTCACTTTGCCGCGACTGAGAAGAATCGTCGCAACTTGCTCGCTGAGGAAATTCCAACTGAGAAGATATTTGTCACGGGCAACCCGATAGTCGATGCTCTAAAATCGATGCTGAAAGATCTAAAACCGAATCCCGCGATCGCCGCGCTGATCAAAAAGACCGAGGGCCAAAAACGTCTGCTGCTAACGACGCATCGTCGTGAAAGCTTTGGCGACGCGATGACAGCAAATCTTAAAGTTATTCGTGATTTTGTCGCAAAACGTAAGAACGTTTGTCTCTTTTTCCCCGTTCACCCAAATCCGAATGTTAAAGAGGTCGCGAAAGAGATCCTCGGCGGACAAGATCGCATTCATCTGCTAAATCCGCTCGATTACCCTGACTTTTTGGCGATAATGAAATCGTCGTGGCTTATAATTTCAGACTCCGGCGGCGTGCAGGAAGAAGCTCCGAGCTTAGGCAAGCCGCTGCTCGTCATCCGCGAAAACACCGAGCGTTCCGAGGCGATTCGCTCCGGCGTTTCAAAACTCGTCGGCAACGGGCCCGGAACTCTGAAGCAGCTTCTTGAAGAAAATTACGCCGTCGAAACTTGGATAAAGTCAGTGAAAGAAGTTGCAAATCCGTTCGGCGACGGCCGCTCGGCTTCGCGAATCGTGAAGATCATCGAGGAAAAACTCGCCTCAAAATCCGTTAAAGCCAAAGCCGCTCAAGGCTCGCTGTTCTAGTCAGAACCACCTACGGTAGTGGGCGGCTTAGGCTGAAAATCTTTCGACATTAAATATCTATTTACTTCAACACCCTGCAATCGTTTGGGTTCCGTATGAGCGATCGAACGACAAAAAATAACCGACATCTGCTCACCATTTTGGTCGAGGACTATTTTCACGTCGGTGCGTTTGAGAATCTTATTCAGCAGCGGAACTGGCAAAATTTTGAGCCGCGTTATGAGCAAAATACGCTGAAGACGCTAGACCTGCTGGAGCGTCACGGGGCGAAAGCGACTTTTTTTGTGCTCGGCTGGATCGCCGAACGAAATCCGTCGTTGATACGCGAGATCGTCGCTCGTGGACACGAAGTCGCGAGCCGCGGATTTTATCACCGCAGTTTGAAGAACCTGACCGACGAAGAGTTTCGTGAAGACCTTCGCCGCACAAACGCCGCGATTGAATCTGCCTGCGGACAAAAAGTCATCGGTTACCGAGCGGCAGAAAAATTGGTTTTTGGTAAAGACGATTGGGTTCTAAACGTGCTCGCCGAGGAAGGTTTTGCATACGACGCGTCGTTTATGCCGGACAGACGAACTGAAAAATCGCGACGAGTTGCTCACCAAATTCACACCGGCGGCAAAGCGATCTGGGAATTTCCATACGCGACGCTCGATCTGCGCGCCGGTCTGTTGCCGATCTCAGGCGGCAATTACATTCGCCAAATTCCGTTCACGCTGATGCGTTACGCCGTTAAAAATTGGCACGAGCAGCACGCTGAGCCGTTCGTGTTTTACTTTCACGTTTGGGAGCTCGACCCCGAACAGCCGCGCATCTCGGCCGCGTCACGATTTAATCGCGTTCGCCACTATCGCAAGCTCGATAAAATGGAGTGGATACTTAACGAGAATCTTGAGCTCTACGATTGCACCGGCGTCGCCAATCATCTCGGCCTAAAGTCAGAACCACCTGCGGTAGCGGGTGGTTTAATGCCATCAGTAAAATCGCCTGTTGCAAACATTCAACCACCCGCTACCGCAGGTGGTTCCGACAAACCGATCACTATCGTCATCCCCTGCTACAACGAACAAGAAGCTCTGCCGTATCTCGCCAACACGCTCCGCTCGGTCGAAAATGAACTCGCAGACGCCGGTTACAACGCAAACTTTATTTTTGTCGATGATCGCAGCAAAGACAGAACGTTTGATCTGCTAAACGAGCTTTTCGGAACGCGCAAAAACGTGAGCATCATTCAGCACGAAACAAACAGAGGTGTCGCGGCAGGAATTATGACCGGTCTGCGAGCTGCGAAGACCGAACTCGTTTGTTCGATGGATTGCGACTGCACATACGATCCGCGCGAGCTGGCCAAAATGCTGCCGCTATTGAAAGACGGCGTCGATCTCGTTACCGCTTCGCCTTATCACCGCGATGGCGGCGTTCGCAACGTGCCGGGCTGGAGATTGTTTTTGTCGCGCGGAGCGTCGTTTCTCTATCGCCGTGTTCTGCGTTCAAAACTGGATACTTACACCAGCTGCTTCCGCGTTTATCGTAAAAGCGCGTTCGCCGATCTCGATCTTACCGAAAACGGTTTTCTCGGCGTTGCCGAAATGCTCGGCCGCGTCGATCTCGCGGGCGGCAAGATCGTAGAATTCCCCGCTGTTCTGGAAGTGCGGCTTTTCGGCATCTCAAAAATGAAGACTGCTAAGACCGTCTTCGGCCATCTCAAACTCCTCTCACGCCTCGCAAGCTCACGTTTTCTCAGGAAATCTGCGTCGATTAAACCTTCTTTTGCCAAAGAGAAACTAAACACAGTTTCCGAAAATTCGACAGACTAAATTATTGATATGACACCAGTTACACAAGCGGAGCGGCTAATGACATTGCCGTCCGATCAGGATGCGTCCGGCAGGACGTTTGACGAAACAGAGATCGAGTACGTGACCGAAGCCTTACGTTCGGGCACGCTGACGACGACGAAAGGCAAGTTCGGCAAGATGCTCGAACAAAAATTTGCCGAGATGTTTGGCGCGAAATACGCGTATGCATGCACGTCAGGCTCTGCGGCAATTCACATCGCGGTCGCGACGGTAAATCCAAATCCGGGCGACGAGATCATCACGACATCGATCACCGACATGGGAGCGCTCACGCCGCTAATGTATCGTGGCGTCGTGCCGGTTTTTGCCGAAGTCGATCCGAAAACTTTGAACGTGACCGCCGAAACGATCGCTGCACAAATTAGCGAACGAACAAAAGCGATCATCGTCACGCACCTTTTCGGCAACCCGTGCGAAATGGAACCGATCATGGCGCTCGCGAGGGCACACAACCTGCCAGTCATCGAAGACAGCGCTCAAACTTTTCTCGCAAAATGCGGCGAAAGATTTGCAGGCACGATCGGCGACATCGGCTGCTTTAGTTTGCAGCAGGGCAAGCACATGACCGTCGGCGAAGGCGGCATGGTCGTGACCAATGACGAAAAGCTCGCGCGTCACATGTTCCTCTACATCAACAAAGCGTGGGGTTATGGCGACGCGAACGCCGATCACTATTTCATGGCGCTCAACTATCGCGTTAGCGAGCTGCAAGCTGCAGTCGCGCTCGGCCAGCTCGAAAAGCTGGAAGATTGCGTTGCAAATCGCCAGCGAACCGCCGCCATGTTGACCGAACTACTCGCCGGCATCGACGGCATCGAGACGCCGGTGATCGCCGACGACGCGACGCACGTTTATTGGAAATACTGTCTTACAGTCGATGACGCAAAGATCGATGGCGGCTCGCCCGCACTTGCGAATCTGCTCAAAGAGAAAAATATTTTCTCCGCACCGCGTTACATCGTGAAGCCCGCGTTCATGTGTCAGGTCTTTCAGGAAAAGAACACGCTCGGCGATTCGCAGTTTCCGTTCAACCTAGCTCGGATAGGCGCGGTCGATTACGCGATGGAAAATTATCCGTTGACAGCAAAAGCTCTGAACGACGTTCTCGTGCTGCCGTGGAACGAAAAATATACAGAGGAACACGTTCGCTACATTGCTGACAACGTCCGCATCGCGGCATCAAAACTTAGGAAATAATATGAACCACATAGGAACATAGAACACATAGGTTATTTCCTCTATGTTTTCTATGTTCCTATGTGGTTAAAAAAAATATGAACAAACTCAAGTTTGGATTAGTTGGAGCCGGAGGCATCGCTCAGGCATACGCGCAGGCTTTTAACGAAAGCATTTGTTGCAAGCTCGTTGCCGTCGCCGATATTCGCGAAGAAGCGGGAAGTGCGCTTGCAGAGATTGTTGGCGGCGTAAGCTATAACGATTACAAGCAGTTAGCTGATGTCGAGCTGGATGCGGTAATAGTCGCGACTCCGCCGGCGACTCACGCTGAGATGGCTTGCTTTTTTATGGAGCACAACATTCCCGTGCTATGTGAAAAGCCGCTCACAACCAATGTCGCCGACGCCGAGCGAATGATCGCGGAGGCTGAAAAAGCGCAAGTGCAATTTACGATGGCGTCGAAGTTTCGCTATTGCGACGATGTTGTAAAAGCAAAAAGTATTTTGGCCAGCGGCGTGCTCGGGCAAGTTTTGCAATTCGAAAACGCGTTCACCGCAAAGGTCGATATGTCGAAGCGTTGGAACAGCGACGCCGAGATTTCGGGCGGCGGCGTGTTGATCGACAACGGCACGCACAGCGTCGATATTATTCGCTACTTTCTCGGCGGCATCGATTCAGTGCTCGTCGTCGATGCGGGCGGAACGCAAAATCTCACCGTCGATGAGAACGTAAAAATGTTTGCAAAAACTCGCGACGGCGTGACCGCGAGCGTCGATCTGACGTGGGGCATCAACAAGGAACTGCCGTACTTCATAAGTATCTACGGCACGAACGGCACACTGCACATCGGCTGGCGTGAGTCGAAATACAAACTCAATTCATCGCCCGACTGGACCGTTTTCGGCGGCGGCTACGACAAGGTTGCATCGTTCAAAGGCAAGATCGAGAACTTTGCAAACGCGCTTCGCGGCAAAGAAGATCTGTTCATCACGCCCGCCGACGCGCTCGCGAGCGTTCAGGTCATCGACGCCGCTTACAAATCGATGAACCAAAATCTGTGGCAGCCCGTGGTTGAAAAGAAAATGGCAGCGAAATGAACCACATAGACACATAGAACACATAGCGAAGAAGAGTGTTTCTATGTGCCCTATGTTGCTATGTGGTGAAAAATCTTATGGCAGGAATTCACCCAACAGCAATTATCGAGGACAACGTCAGCTTAGGCGAGGGCACGAGCGTCTGGGACAACGTGCATATTCGCCACGGCGCGTCACTCGGTGACGAGTGCATCGTCGGCGAAAAATCTTACATCGCTTACGACGTCCAGATCGGCAATCGCGTAAAGATCAACGCGATGGTTTACATCTGTGCCGCCGTTACGATCGAAGACGGCGTGATGATCTCGGCCTCGACGACGTTTACGAACGACCGATTTCCCCGCGCGACTTTTCCCGATCTCAGATCATTACGGCCATCCGAACCCGACGAACATACTTTGCCGACATTGGTTTGCGAAGGAGCGACGATCGGCGCAGGCTGCATTATCGGCAACGATCTCGAGATCGGCCGCTGGGCGATGGTCGGCATGGGATCGGTTGCCACAAAATCGGTGCCCGACTTTCATCTCGTTCTCGGCTCGCCAGCACGCTCGATCGGCGCGGTTTGCAAATGCGGAAAGCTGTTTCATAAATTCGCCGACGGTGACAGCGGCGAATTCACTTGCGAATGCGGTTTATCTTACAAGATCGCAGATCGAGTCGTATCGGAAAAGCAGTTAACCGCTGAAACGCGGAAACGCGGAGAAAACAAACCCGATATTCTGGAACTCGAACCCTTACTTACATTTTAATCTCTGTGTCTCCGCGTCTCTGCGGTGAAAATTTTTTATGACCCAAAACATCGCCATTGTCGGCTCAGGTTTTCTCGGCATGACGCTCGCATTGCGGCTTGCTGAGCGAGGCGATCGTGTCACTATATTTGAATCGGCGAGTGAGATCGGCGGTCTTGCTTCCGCTTGGGAGATCGGCGACGTTACGTGGGACAAACACTATCACGTAACGCTAATGTCGGACGCGAACACGCGAAAGATAGTTGAGGAACTCGGACTCGGCGACGAGTTCCGATGGGTCGAGACAAAGACCGGTTTTTACACCGACGGTCATCTATTCTCGATGTCGGACACGATGGAGTTTCTCGCTTTTCCGCCGCTCGGCCTGATCAGCAAACTGCGACTTGGCGCGACGATCTTTTACGCGTCGCGTGTAAAAAACTGGAAGCGGCTGGAAAAGATCACGGTCGAAAAATGGTTGACTCGATTGTCGGGTCGCAAGACTTTTGAAAAGATCTGGCGGCCGCTGCTAAAAGCAAAACTCGGTAATGCGTATAAAGAAACTTCTGCAGCATTTATCTGGGCGACGATTCAGCGGATGTATGCTGCGCGCAATTCGGGGCTGAAGAAAGAAATGTTTGGCTACGTTCGCGGCGGCTACGCACGTGTGCTCGAACGGTTTAGCGAAGTCCTCGTAGAAAAAGGCGTCGAGATCCGTCTTAACGCCGCGATCGAGAATGTCGAAAAGCTGGCGGACGGCAAGTTTCGCGTTGCGACTGCGGCGAAACGAAGACGCCACGACGCAAAGCTTCGCATCTTGCCGCAAAAGACAAAGTATGCCGCCTTCACAGCCGCAGCAACGGTCGCTCAAGGCTTTTCCGGCGCGTTTTTAGCTGAACCCGAACACAAAACGAGCAAGGTTGTGTCGTTTACGAAAAACGGTTTTGCCGATACATTCGACAAAGTTATTTTGACCTGCCCATCGAACGCGGCAGCGACGATCGCCCCACAGTTATCTCGCGAAGAAAAGCTCGACCTCGGCAATATTCGCTATCAAGGCATCGTCTGCGCGTCGCTGCTGATGAAAAATTCGTTGTCGAAATTTTACGTGACGAACATCACTGACGAAGCTCCGTTCACGGCCGTGATCGAGATGTCGGCGATGGTCGATAAACGCGAATTCGGCGGCAAAGCACTCGCGTATCTGCCGAAATACGTCGCGCCCGACGACGAACTCTTTGATAAAACAGACGACGAGATCGAACAGATATTTTTGAACGGACTCGAAAAAATGTATCCGCAATTTCGCCGCGAGGATGTTATCGAATTTAAGATCTCGCGAGTGCGACAAGTTTTTCCGCTGCCCGTTTTGAATTATTCACGCGATCTGTCGCCGATCAACACTTCCGTCGAAGGCATGTACGTCGTAAATTCTTCGCACATCGTCAACGGCACATTGAATGTGAACGAAACCGTCGCACTTGCTGAAAAGTTCTTTCACGAAAATTTTACCGCAGAGACACTGAGACGCAGAGATTTTTAAAAATCACTTCTCTCGCGTCTCCGCGGTTTATTGAATATGAAAAGTATTGCGAGCCTTTCGCTCGACCTCGACAATCAGTGGTCGTATATGAAAACTCACGGTGACGCCGGCTGGGAAAATTTTCCCAGTTATTTTGACGTCGTCGTGCCGCGAGCGCTCGATTTTTTGAAAGAGCGTGATCTGAATATCACGTTCTTCGTCGTCGGACAAGACGCGGCGTTAGAAAAAAATCACGAATCTCTCTCCTCGATCTCAGCAGCCGGTCACGAGATCGGCAATCACAGTTTTAATCACGAGCCGTGGCTGCATCTGTATTCAAAAGAACAACTTACAAATGAATTTGAAAAGACGGAAAGTGCGATCGCTAAATTTTGTGATCAAAATCTTACAGGTTTTCGCGGGCCCGGCTATAGTCTTTCGCCGACGGTGCTCGAGGTTCTCGCGACACGCGGTTACGAATACGATTGCTCGACACTGCCGACCTACATCGGGCCGCTCGCTCGCGCGTATTACTTTTTTAAATCGCCTGAGATGAGCGATGACGAACGTGAGAAGCGAAAGAAGTTGTTCGGCAAACTGTCGGATGGATTTCAAACTCTTAAGCCACATCTTGTCGAGGCTGCCGGCCGCTCACTCGTTGAAATACCGGTGACGACATTTCCGTTTGTAAAAACGCCGATACACGCGAGCTACCTGCTTTATCTTTCGACCTTCTCTCGCACCGCCGCTTTATCTTACTGGCGCATCGCACTCGCGGCGTGCAAACTGACGGGCGTTCAGCCATCAATGCTATTACATCCGCTCGATTTTCTTAGCGGAGACGATGTGCCCGAACTAAAGTTCTTCCCCGGAATGGACATCCCGTTAGACGAAAAGCTTACGGTATTGAGTGATATTTTATCGGCGTACGTCAGAAATTTTGAAGTCGTTTCGATGTGCAAGCACGCCGCGTCTGTTTGCGCGTCGGCTGCGCGATCACTTGAAAACAATTTCGGCAAAAAAGTTATGCGGAGGTTGCCCTAAGCTTGCAGTCGATAACTTTTGCAGAAAAAAGATCGGTGCTCGATCGCTTGTGGACCGACCGTAACGCACGATCCGGCGTCGTCTCTAACCGCTTGGCGATCGTCGTGCTGCTGATCTTTTCAGCGCTTGTTGCTTTTGATCGCATGCAAGGACCGACGGTGCCGATCAATGTCGATCCGGCCTTTTATGCAGTTGCAAGTCACGAACTGCTCGACGGCAAGCAGCTTTACACCGACATCTGGGATCACAAACCGCCCGCGCCGTTTGTCACTTACGCACTTGCTGAGATCGCGTTCGGCTATTCGCCACAGACGCTGCTCGTTCTCAACTTCGCGGTGTGTCTGTTTGTATTATGGATCATCTTTTTTGCGGCCAAGCATGGGCCGGGCGGAAACGCAGCCGGCCTGATCGCTGCATTTCTATGGGCGATCGCATCGGGAAGTTTCGGACTCGAAGGCCGCGACCCGAATACGGAACTTTTTATCGACGCGTGCATAGTCACTGCGTTTTATCTCATAGTTGCAAATCGCAAAAATGGGTTATCGGTTCTCAAAGCGATCGCGGTCGGGCTACTGTTTTTTTGGGCCTCGCTTTATAAACCTGTTGTTGCAGCCAATGTCGTTTTCATCACGCTCGCTTACGCTGTTTTTTCTGAGAACCGCAAACGCGCGGGTTTCAACACATTAACTATCGGCGCCGTGGGCGTCATCGGTTGGTTGCTGCTCGCTGCATATTTTTATGCGACAGGCCGCGGTGAAATTTTTTATGAGAGCATCGTAGTCTTCAACCATCATTACTCAGGCAATGTGCTCGCAAATGTCGTCGCTCCGATTTTCGGACAGGCGGATCTTTTTATCGATGTGATCGGACCGCTTGCCGTGTTCGCTTTTGTCGGAGCGATCTGCGCATTTCTTTTTGAAAAACGTCTCGGCGTTTTGATCGCAGCTTATACAATATCTTCGTGGATCGCGCTCGCAGCGGCCGGTCGCTTCTCGGTTCATTATTATCAGTTGTGGATTCCGCCGCTTGTGATTGCATCGGCATGGGGCATCGGATATCTGTCAGTCTCTACGAAAACATCCCACAAAAAAATCGCGTATCCCGCCGGCCTCACGCTCGCCGCAATGTTGTTCTTTTACCAACTGCCGCTGTATCGAGCGGCGCATGCGAGCGAATTCGTTCCACAGCTGCCGGTGCTAAATGCTGCAAATAAGACAGTTGAGACGATCAACTCGTTGCTGCGTGACGGAGAAACCTTTTACCTTTGGGGCAACACGCCAAATCTTTATTTGCTCACAAATCGCCGACCACCGGCCGGCGTTTTGTTCGACAATCACTTGAGAGAAAATCCTCTCGTCGATGATTTGACGGTGCGCGTTCGACAACAACTCGACGAAGCGCGGCCTGAGATTCTCATCGTCGAAGAAGGTCGCCCACCCGCTCCTGCGTGGCTGACCGAAGATTTTGAATCAACGCCGATCTATTCCGATCCGCCAAATTACAAAATATATGCGCGGCGTGGCGGACGAATCGCAACTGAAAATGGACGACAGTAAAACAAAACCAGTAACCGAAAAAACAAAACCGGTCGCAATCATCGGCGCCGGTCTTGCAGGTTTGACGGCAGCTGATTATTTGCGCGCAAAGCAAGTGCCTTTTGTATTATTCGAAGCCGGCAAACAAATAGCCGGACTGGCGAAAAGTTTTAAAGATGATGAAGGTTTTAGTTACGATTTTGGCGCGCACTTTGTGACAAATCGATTGGCAGACGCAATCGGCGTCGGTGACGAATGCCTCACCGTAAAACATTACGGCGAGCGAGTTTGGCTCGGCGGTAAAACATATTCGTATCCGTTTGGTTTGATGACGATCCCGCGAATGACGATCAGCGGCATCATTACCAAAATGAAAAATAATGGCAAAATTACTTCCGCTGCCGACTGGTTTAGAAACTCATTCGGCACTGCTCTGGCCGATGAAGTCGCGCTGCCGCTCGTCGAAGCATGGTCAGGCGCAAAGGCCTCCGATCTGTCCGCCGCCGTCGGCGAAAGTCTTCCCGGCAGCATTGCAAAAACTCTATATCTAAAGGCTGCGAGCATCGTTACTCGTCGCGCCGTCGCGTGCGGATACAGCCGCGAGCTCAGTGAGTCGGCGAGCGTTTATCACGTCTATCCAAAGTCGGGTGTTTCAACTCTTTGCGAAAAACTTGCGAGCGGTCTTAACGGCCAACTCAAACTCGAATCGCCTGTTGAAGAGATCATTGTCGAAAACGAGCGCGTGACAGCCGTCAGATCAAATGGCAAACTTCACGAAGTCTCAGCAGTCATAAGCACGGCACCGGCGAATATTCTCGCAAAGTTGGTCAGCGGAACAAATGCTCTTGAAAAGATCGCAAAATTCCGTTTTCGTCCGATGATCTTCGTCAATCTAAAACTAAAAGGTCGCGGTCTGTTGCCCGATACTGTTTTGTGGTTTCCCGAAAATAAGTTTCCATTCTTTCGACTCACGGAAGCCACGCTCTCGATGCCGTGGCTCGCCCCCGAAGATCACACTGTAATCACCGTCGATATTGGCTCAGAAAAGGATGACGCCACATGGAATATGAGCGACGACGAACTGGTTGAGCTTTGTCTAAATTCAATTTCCGAAGTTATCCCCGAGATTCGCGAACGACATCTCGGTCACAACATTTTGAAGACCGGAATTTCTTATCCGGTATTTTTACAAGAGTACGAAGAAGCAAGAAAAGATTTTGAAAGATCGACGAACATCCAAAACCTTTTGAGCATTGGCCGCAACGGCGAGTTTTCGCATATATTTATGGAAGACGTCTATTTCCGCACGCGAAAAAAAGTCGCCGAACTTGTGACTAATCTGGCGGACGCCGACAATGCAAAAGCCGCAAGCCATCAGTAACTCTATGATCGTTGGGCTGATCGTCGTCCATCTGGCGATCGCGCTTCCGCTCGCATTTTCACTAAACATCTGGGCCGATGAAGCCTCGTCGCTCTACACCACGCAACAAGGTTTTTTTGCTGCGTTTCAAAATGCAGCGACTAACGAGAAACAGGCGCCGCTGTATTTTTGGATACTCAGTTTGTGGCGAACCGCAAACAACTCGATTCTTTTTGCACGTTTGTTTTCAGTAATTTGCAGCGTTGTCGCGATCGCTGTTTTTGCACGATTCGCGCATCGCACTCTCGCTCCACGAGCGGCTCTGCTGACCAGCGCATTCATCGCACTACATCCGTTCCTTTTCTTGTCGAGCCTTGAGATTCGAGGTTATGCATTAACCATCTTGCTGTCGATCGTTTTGCTCAAGCTGTTTTTCGAAGGCTTTGTGAGTGACAACGGTCGGCTGTCTTCGCAGATCGCGTTTACATGCGCCGCGATCATCTCGCTTTACACGCACTACTATCTCGGATTTTTGCTCGCAGGTTTCTTGGCGGCACTTATTATCACAAAAAGGTGGAAGCCGCTGCGAAGTTTTGCGATCTCGATGACGATAACGGCCATCGCGTTCGGGCCGCTTGTTGTCGCAAGCGCGCGGTCGCAGTTTTTGGCGCGAACCAGCGGTTATCTCGAAAGCATTTCCGTTTTTGAAGCAGCACAAATGCTGTGGCATCACGCAATCGCTTTTTTGTTACCGGCCGAACTTTTACGCGGCGAAGAAATCTCGACGTTTACGCTTTTTCGAGCCTGGATCGCGCGGATCATTGCCGTCGTTTTGACGATATTGGTTATTAAATATCGTAATAAATTGCAGCGACGAACACAGATTTTTGCTGCAATAACTTTGGTCGCTTACTCGCTTTTTTTCGCGGTAGCTGTTTTTGCAAGTCCGGCTTATATCGCTCTCCGTCACGCAACGCCACTTTTCGCGCCGACGGTTTTATTCGCCGCGTCGCTTTGTCTCGACGTGTTTAGCGAGATAAGCGAGCGCACGACAAAGATCGTGATCTTCGCTGTCGGGCTGATTGTGCTGGCTTCGTTTTCGTTTTCGATAACAACGATGTATCCGAACACAACAAAACGAGGCGACTGGGCTCGCATCGGAGCATTTATCGAGCAGAACGAATCACCGAATCAGCCGATCGTTATCTTTACGACGTTCGACGCGCTCGCCTTGCCGTATCATTATCGTGGCATCAATAAAGTGCTGCCTGACGAAAAGTTTTTCGCCTTCGATCAGGAAGCTCCGTTCGGCAGTGAAGCAAGTCTTCAAACACAAACCGATTTTGTGATCTCAGAGATTCCGCCCGACGCTGAGTATGTCTGGCTCGCGACAAACGAAAAGTGTTTTGCGGGCTATGCGTGCGCGTCATTGGAAAATTGGATTCAAGCCAATTACACTATTGAAATAGAAAAAGAATTTTATTTAGAAAAGTTATATCTGCTAAAGAAGCGCCGATGACTGAAAAACAAGATAAACCGATTGCCGTGTGTGCCGAGTGCGACCGCGAAACCGACAATTACAACACTTTTTTGTCGCCGACAAACGAACCGCGTGTGGTTTGTTGGGAATGCACTGCTCGCGAAGAAAAGGGCTTTAATGCAAAGCGTGACTTTCGCCGCGAGGCTCGCTCGGGCGTTATTCCCAGATAAATGGCGGTTCGACGAATAACGGAATATCCCGAAGACGTGCTCGGGCAAGTCGGACAGCCGGTGACAAAATTCGACAACGATCTCGCCGAGTTGTGCGCCGATATGTTCGAGACGATGTATGCCGCCGAGGGTGTCGGTCTCGCGGCACCGCAGATCGGGCTGGGTTTACGGCTTTTTGTTATGGATTGCGAAGGCGTGAAACTGATCGCCGCAAATCCCGAGATCGTCGAAACTATCGGCGAACAATCGAGTCAGGAAGGTTGTCTTTCGGTCGGCAAAGTTCCGGCTGTCGTGGTGCGGGCGCAAAAAGCACGGCTTCGCGCGCAGGACGAAAAAGGTGAATGGTTTGAGCGCGAGGCCGAGGGTTACGCCGCACGTGCGTTCCAGCACGAGACCGACCATTGCGACGGCAAGCTGTTCATCGACCACTTGCCAAAACTTCGTCGCGAAATGGTTCTCAAAAGATTTAGGAAGGAAAAGAGTTGGAAGTAAACAACGCCCGGTAAACCGCCAAGCCTTTGTCCTCGACTGCTTTCTCACGCTCCGTCTTTACTGCAAAAGGAGTTTCGTCGATCTCGATCTCAGTCAATCTCTTCTCGGTGCGAAACAACCCGAACATCTCGTCAGCTAAAAACCCGATGTCGGTCTGCACAAAAATTTCGCCGCCGGCTGCAAGTTTGTCGACGACAGCTTCGACGAGTTCACGGTTCACCATTCGACGCTTTGCGTGTTTTTTCTTGAACCATGGATCGGGAAACTGGATCGTCACTGCGCGCAAAACGTCATCAGAAATCTCGGCGAGCAATCTGCCGAGCCAAAGCATTGCGTTGCAAAATTCGTAGTGAAGATTTGTGAGGTTGGCTTCGTGTGCGAGACGATTTGCTTCCGTCACAAGCGGTTTGCGAATCTCTACGCCCAGATAATTCCACTCAGGCTGTGCGTCCGCCATTCGCAATAAAAACCGACCTCGCGCACAGCCGATGTCGAGCAGAAGCGGCAGCGTCGGATCAGCGAACACATCTTCAAGAACAATCGGCTGCGGCTCTTGCGTGTAATGCGGCGAGAGCGGATTTACATGTTGATGGACCCGGACTCGCATAGCGAGAAAGTAAAAGGCAAAAGGCTAAAGGCAAAATGTTTCAGCGTTTTGAGTTAACGATAATAGATCCGATGATCAAGGCTAACTGATAGGCCTCATGTCTCAATTCACCCATCTCAGTTTGAATCGGTTGTGCCAAATCGTATGATGCCAGAATCACACGAAGCCAATACTTCGACTCCCGTGCCTCCTTAAGTGAAATTGCGTTTTTGGTTATAAAGTCGGGTTTTGTTTGTCCGCCTTGTGCTTCCTCGAGATTTGCCCCTACTGAGGTTCCGGCTTTTAATAATTGAGTTACGAGAGTTCTGCTTACGTGACGATCTTTCTCCAGCGCTTGACAAACTTTTACGATGCGAATGGCAAACTCGAAAGCACGCTCCCGTATATCCCAGGCAGTGCCATCAGCGTTTCTTTTTGATGCAGTGAAATCGTCCATGTCGCCTTTTGCCTTTTGCCTCTCGCCTTTTGCCTTCTTGCTACATAGCAAGCCCGCCGTCGACCTGGATCACCTGGCCGGTGATATAACGAGCTGAATCTGAAAGTAAAAAGCACGCGATGTCGGCGATCTCGTTCACGCTGCCAAGTCTGGCAAGCGGTATCGCTGCGAGGATCTTTTCGCGAAAGTCGGCGTTCATCTCGCTCGTCATTTCGGTCTCGATCATTCCCGGAGCGAGCGCGTTGACGGTGATATTTCGGCTCGCGACTTCTTTTGCAAGCGATTTGGTGAGGCCGATCATTCCGGCTTTCGATGCGGAATAATTTGACTGACCCAACATTCCGACAACGCCGGAGATCGACGAGATATTCAAAATCGAGCCGCCGTTCTCGTTTTTCATCATCGGCCGTAAAACTGCTTTGCAAAAATTCCACGCGCCCTTTAAGTTCGTATCGATCACCGCGTCCCAATCGTCTTCCTTCATCCGTAAAATTAGTTGATCTCGCGTGATGCCGGCGTTGTTGACAAGAAAATCAATCGTGCCGAATTCCGTCGCGACCATTTTGACAAACTCCGCAGCAGCCTCAGTATTCGCAACATCACACTGCGCCGCGATCGCTTTGACGCCAAGTTTCTCGACCTCAGATTTTAAGGCTTCAGCTTCATCGGCGCTCTTTGAATAATTGAACGCGACGTTGCAGCCACGTTTTGCGAGTTCGGTCACGATCGCTTTGCCGATGCCACGCGTTCCGCCGGTGACGATCGCGCATTTTCCTTCAAATTGTTTTTCGCTCATTGTTCTATTGATTCTAATTTTGCAAAGCCGCCCGAGTCAAAACGGCGTGCGATTGGACTGCAAAACAATTTTTCCTTAACATCCAAATCATGAAACAAATTGCCGCCGCGCTTCTGTTCGTTTGCGTCATCGCCTCGTCCGTCGTCGCACGATCGACTTCGTTTGTGATCAAGAGTGCCAGTGTGATCGATGGCAGCGGGCGGGCGACGTTTGTCGCAGACGTTCGTATCAAGGGCGACAAAATTACGAAGACGGGCAAGATAAAACCTGACAAAAACGAAACGGTGATCGATGCAAGCGGCCTCGTGCTCGCGCCGGGTTTTATCGATATTCACAATCACAGCGAATCGGGTTTGCTGCGCGAAGGCACGGCGGCGAATCAGGTTTCGCAAGGCATCACGACCGTTCTCGTCGGGCCGGACGGTAGCGGGCCGTGGCCGATTAGCGATTATTTTGCAAAACTCGACGGCAAGATCGCGGTGAATGTCGGCGCGTTTGTCGGTCACGCGACCGTGCGCGAAAAGATTTTGTTAACCGAGTATCAGCGCGCAGCAACTTCGGATGAGATCGCCGCGATGGCCCAGCTGGTCAAGAAAGGCATGAAGGACGGCGCGTTCGGCCTGTCGAGCGGCCTCGAATACGACGTCGGCTATATGGCGACGACCGAAGAACTGATCGCGTTAGCGCGCGTCGCGGCAAAGCGCAAAGGCATTTACATGAGCCATATTCGCGATGAAGAAGAAGGTTTTAGAGCCGCGATGGAAGAGGCGATTCGCATCGGTCGCGAGGCGAAGTTGCCCGTGCAGCTTTCGCACATAAAGATGGGCAATCGCAACGTCTGGGGCAAATCCGCCGAGGCGATCGCGCTCATCGAAGCGGCGCGGGCGCGCGGCCAAGACATTACCGCCGACGAATATCCTTACACGGCGTGGGCTTCGACGATCACGGTTCTCGTGCCTTCGAGAAAGCACGACGACCGCAGCGAAGTCGAGCGCGGCATTGCAAGCGTCGGCGGTGCTGACAAAGTTTTGATAACGAGCTGCGCCGCTCATCCCGACTACGAAGGCAAAACGCTGGCCGAGATCGCCGCGATGAAAAACATCTCACCTATAGACGTTTACATTCAAATCGTAAAAGACGGCGGCGCGGGCGTAGTTTGTAATTCGATGAGCGAGGATGATGTGCGCGCGTTTTACCAGCGGCCGTGGGTGATGGTCGCGAGCGACGGCGGCATCGGCAGCCGTCATCCGCGCGGCACTGGAACTTTCACTCGCGTGCTCGGTCGATTTGTGCGCGAAAATAAATGGTCGTCGCTCGAAGACGCGATTCGCAAAATGACTTCGATGCCCGCAAAACGTCTCGGTCTGAAAGATCGCGGCTTCATCAAAAAAGGCATGAAGGCCGACCTCGTTCTCTTCGACGCCGCAACGGTCATCGACAACGCCACATTCGCCGAGCCGCAGAAAATTTCGGTTGGTATCAGATCAGTCTACGTAAACGGAACCCGAGTCTGGGATGGCAGCAAGGTGACCGGAGTAATGCCGGGCATGATCCTTAAACGTAATAGCTGATAGGTCGCCAACGGCGACGAATATTAAAGCCTAGGGTGTAATGAAGCGAAGCAAATGGAACCCTAGGTCGAAGCCGAATGTTTTTTTGCTCTCTGAAGGAGAGCAATACACACGTTGAAGTTCGTCCCCTTCAGGGACGACGTTTGGTGCATAACCCAACCTAGGGTTTCGCAAAGCTCCACCCTAGGCTTTAATATTCGTCGCCGTTGACGACTAAAACCATCTATTAGCTGAGAGCATTCCGCTGAATCTCGAATAATTTATTGATGCCGGCTTCGGCGAGGACGAGCATTTCGTCCATCTGCTCGCGTGAGAACGGCTCGCGTTCGGCGGTGCCTTGCAGCTCGATAAATTTGCCGGTGCCGGTGCAGACGACGTTCATATCGACGTCGGCTTCGGAGTCTTCGGCGTATGCGAGATCGAGGATCGTCGTGCCGTCGATGATGCCGACGCTGATGGCGGCGACTTCGCTCAGGATCGGATTTTGCTTAATAACGCCCGTGTTTACTAGCTTTCGACAAGCGAGAGCAAGCGCAACATACGCGCCGGTTATCGACGCGCAGCGAGTGCCGCCGTCAGCTTGAATCACGTCGCAGTCGAGATAGATCTGACGCTCGCCGAGTAATTTGTTATCGACGATCGCTCGCAGACTGCGGCCGATCAGCCGCTGAATTTCGGCCGTGCGTCCCGAAGGCTTTTGCGTTTCACGCTGCGTGCGCGTATTCGTCGCGCGCGGCAGCATCGCGTATTCAGCCGTCACCCAACCGAGGCCTTTGTTACGCATGAACATCGGAACGCGATCTTCAACGCTCGCGGTGCAAATAACTTTTGTTCCACCGACCTCGATCAGCGCCGAGCCCTCGGCGTGCGGCGAGATGTTCGGCGTGATCTTCACATTGCGAAGCTGGTCGTGTGCGCGTTTGTCTAGTCTTGAATAGGTCATTACTAATTTTTTTCCCGCGAATAACGCGAATAAATGCAAATTAAAGAATCTATTATTCGTATCATTCGTGTTATTCGCGGGCTAACTCTTTTCCTAGTTCATCAATGCCGTAAACTTCTATCGCTTCGAGTTTTGACGGCGGCGTGCCGAGAAACCGCTCGGCGACGCGGGCGAATCTGTCGGCAGCATCGGTCACATAAAAATGATCGAGGTCGTCGCACAACTGACGCTGTCCGGAGACGGCGTTCGGATTTGCGAGGCTTTTTTCGTCTAACAGAGTCGCTACTTCGCCGGCGGTCGCCTCGCCTGAATCTACAAGCTTAACATCCGCACCGACCGTCTGCTGAATCACTTCGCGAAGTATCGGGTAATGCGTGCAGCCGAGCACGAGCGCGTCGGGCGCAAACGCGCGCATCTCGGCGAGATATTTTTCGGCGATGGAAAAAGTTTCGGCTTCGTGCGTCCAGCCTTCTTCAGCAAGCGGGACGAACAGCGGACAACCGGCTTGCAAAATTTCCGCGGTGTCCGAAGCACGTCTAATGGCTTCTAGATAAGCGTTGCTTGCCACGGTCGCCTCGGTCGCGATGACGCCGATCCTTGGCGGCCTACCGCTGACCACTGACCACTGACCACTGACCACGGCTATTGCTTTTCGCCCGCCGGGACCGATAACGCCAACGACATCGAGGCCGATCTTTTCACGAATCTTCGGCAACGCCAGCGCCGACGCCGTGTTGCATGCAACGACTAACATCTTGATTCCGCGGCTGGCAAGAAACTGCGAATTCTCTATCGCATAACGTTCGACCGTTGCGAGCGACTTCGTGCCATAAGGCACGCGCGCCGTATCGCCGAGATAAACAAAATGTTCATTCGGCAAACGGTCGTGCAACGCGCGATAAACCGTCAGCCCACCGACACCCGAGTCGAATATTCCAATCGGTAAATTGTTGATCGAATCGCTCATTACACGAAAGTAACGAGCATAACGCCGCACGAGCTAAATACAAAATCAAACTACATTTGGGCAACACTATCGGCTTGAAACACGAGCGCGGGGAGCGGGGCGCGCCGACTATTTCATCGGTTACTTTGCAACAAATCAAGAAAGCGACGTTCCTGTTGCCCGCCGGAGCCATTCTCCTGTCGGCGTTCAAGCTCGAGGATCTCCTTGTTGATCGCCTTTTGCAGCGCCGCCCGCAGGTCTTCGGACATCGGGCTTTTTGGCAGTTGCTTTAGAATCTGCGTTGCAGCGCGCAGTCGCGGATCACGATCCGTTGCGGCCGCGGCCAGGCCGATGTTGAAGAGTCCTTTGATCAATGTCGCAATCTCGCGGAAGCTGCCGACGCCCGATTTCAAAATAGCGTCCGCGATGGTGGTTGCCTGGGATTCGGAGTTTGCGCGGCTCAGTTGGGTGACCATTTCGATTCTAAACCCGGAGTTACGTTCCGGTGGGATGCCTGAGGAAGCCGATGCCAGGGCAAGCAGCGTAGCCATCGCCCGCGGAGCAAGAGCCTGCACTTCACCGCTTATTGCCGGCGGCAATGATGCTGCCGCAGAGCCAATAGCCACCGCGTCTGCGACACTCAACAGGGCTTCGACCACACGCGTCTTGTCTTCATCGCGCGTTGTGGAAAGAGCGCCGAGCAGGTTCATGGCAGCTCGCGCGATGTTGAAAACGTCTAGGCGCAGCTCGTCCTCGGTGAGCGTGTGGCGCAGGGCATCTGCCGACGCATTCGCCGCCGCGCGGCGCAACCGTATTCGCAACGAGTCGGCGCTCGCCGATTCGACGTAGCCCAACAGCGTGGCCCGCGCGCCAAGGACAAAGGTTCGGATTTCGCGGGCGCGTTCTCCGTCCGGGCCGGTTTCGGCCTCTATCGGAACATAGCTGGTTTCGCAGAGAAACCTTGCCGCCGCGCGACAGGCGTCAAGCAATCCCGGTTCGGCTTCGCCATGTTTCTCTGAGCGGGCAAAGGCCTCGATCAGCATGGTCATCGTGGATTGCGGCGTTTGTTGCTGCCAGAGCGGATCAATCGGACTGTAGCCCAGCGGATCAATTGGGCCTTTGTCTTTCGCGGCGCGCACCAGCGCTGTGCGCTCGCTTGAGAGCATCGGGCCGCGTAGGAGAAACTGCGAAAACCAGCCTTCGCGCTGCGCGTTAGATCTGTTTGCCGCCCGCGCTGGGTTCCCATCCATTAACGCTTTGAAGCCGAGCGTGCCATTCGGGTCGGCTTCGGCAATCAGCACGTTGAACGCGGCGGCCCAACTGCCGAACTGCTTGTCGCGATTTGAAAAGATAGCGCGCAGATCGTCGAGCGTATCGATCTGGTGACGGGTCTCAAGGACCCAGGCCCACTCGAGTTGCTGCGATGCACCCTTTCCCAAAGGGCGAAACATGAAGTAAGTGCCGGGACTTTTCAGCGTCGGGCGGTCTGCGTCGTCACGCGGGACGATGATCTGACCGCGAATGAAATAGCGTCGCCCGTCGGGGTGCGGCTGCGCGATCCCTTTGCCGCTGAGCGCTTCGACACCTTTCGGATTGAGGTAAAGAATGTCTGCTCGCGCCGCCGTCGTCATCATCACTAACACGAACGCCAAGCTGAGTAATGTATGGGGCAATGCCTGACGAATTGCGAATACAAAAATCGATTTGTGCAAAATGTCGCTTCGGATACTCATTTCCAACCTCCTTTTTTAACTTCAGGCAGCGCCGCGCCGTTATGCGGCCTGCGCCAAGTCGGGCCACCGCCTCGCCATAAGCGCGACTTGCTTAAACCTCATTTGCTGAGGCAGCGGCACGGCACGGCGCGCCACGTGCGTCGTCCGTTTGCGCCAGGGCGCATCCGGCAAGAGCAGGCGAGCGCCTTGCGCGGGTCTTGGATGATGCGGCTTGCTCAAATCGAGCCCACGGCTGCGGATCGGGTCATTAAGGCGCGGAAAGAATTCTTCGATCTCGTCGGGGTTTAGATAAATGGACTCTAATCGGCCACCCTCGTAGTCGATCCAGCCTTTATGCTCAAACACCTTTTCCCAAAAGAATTCCACATCTGGGAAGTAAGGCCCCTCTTTGGCCCCGGCTACTCTTCTTAGGAATGCCCCGCCGGCTGCATTCTTATTGCGAAATGGTAGACGCTTAGCCTGTTGGATACTCCGTACATTTTCGGCCGAAACGTAGGCCTCAAACCAGTCGAAGATGGCCCCCATTTTGCCGCTGCGATCATTGAATTGAATGATCCGATCAACGTCGAGAATGCCTGCTATCCATTCACCATCGGGGCGTTCCTTATAGAAGTATAGGTTGCCGAGCTTGAAATCCTCCATGGCCACATTATTCGCTCTAAGGTCGGAAGCCAGTTTGGCAACAGCTCGGCGAAGTCCACGGCCATCCGTCCTACTGATCCCTAGCGCGGGCACCTCTCGCCCTTGAAAGGCGAGTATCTTCAGGGTGCGGTCCAGATCGTCAGCAAAGGTCTTGAACAATCGCCCTTCCCCCAACTTGCTCTGGATGACGTAGGGAACGTCGGCGCCGGGAACCGCCTTCAAGATCTCAAGGTGAGGGATCGCGGGCTTTTGAGCGGCTCTCAGAGTCTGGCCTGCGAGGCCAATATCTTCCGCCATCTCGGCCGCTGTACGGAAGCCATCGCCGCTCTCGATCAACTTGACGACGTGTCCTTCGAACTCGTCGCCTTTGTTCATCAACTCGTACACCCTTGCGAATCCGCCCCGTCCCTTGAGCCTGCCGAGAAGCAGGGTGACTCTTTTGCCACTTGAATCAACGGTCACGAGTGGGTAAGGCTGGGCATTGGCATCAATGCTCCTATCGTCGCGGAGTTTATATTGCGCATCGATGTCGGCGAGGATCTCTCCGGCTGACCTCTTGGCCGTCGCAGTCTCTGGCGGTATTCTTTCTGAGCCTGCCTGCCTCTCCGCAGCCGGTTTGAATTTTGGCTCTTCTTTAGGCGGTTTTGGTTTTGATACTGCCGCGTCCCCTGTTGCATTTGCGACCTTCTTCGGTTCTGGGATGGCGGGTACGGTTCGGGTTCTGCCACGTATCTCGGCAGCCATCATCTCGGAGGCGGCGAGCGCGCGACGGTGCGCGGGCGTTATGGCTCGCACCGCGCCTTTTTTTTGAAGCGCTTCGGACTGAAGCGCAAAGTTAACGAAGCTGGCTTTCTCGGTCTTGGACAATTTTTCGAGCGCCGCAAGTCCGCCGCGCTCGACCTTTCTCAAGACAAGTCGCGCGCGAATGTTTGCGATGCGCAAGTTGACCCGGGCGAGATCGGCGGTCGCGACGCTCAAGAGTCCGGTGGCGGCTACAGAGGCGAAGATTTCGGTAAGCGAAAGCGAATTCAGCTCGGCTGCACTGAGACGGTCGGTACCGAGGATCCGGCTCGCACCGAGCGCGAACTCTATCTCCAAACGCTGTTCTCGGTACTTCGCCAGGTCCAGGGTCAACTGAGTGCCGACATCTGCCGCCGCCGAGGCGACCACACATGCTGCAACACCGAACTTGGCGGTGACCAGCGGGGCAGCAACTGCCATCAGTACGGCGGCGACCATCACTTTGTCTTCCCGCGCCAGGTCTTTCTGAGCGCGCACGGCGTCAGCGAGAGTGTGCAAGTTCAATAAGCTGTATCGAGCGTTCAGGTCAGGTTCCCAAACTCGCTTGGTCTTGGCGCCGAGACCGCGTTCCATCATTCGCGGCAAAAGCTCGGGCAGAAGAGCCTCGTAACCGTAGCCGACTAAATCGATCAATGTTTCGACATCCTTATCACCGGCAGCCGTGGCTTTCGCGAGCGCCTTGTCAATCGCCGCCTTGTAGAGCGCGCGAGCTTCAGCAAGCGCCTTGAGCGACCACGCGTCTGCCGCCTTCAATTCGGCCACAGAGAGTAATTTGAGATCGCATTCGCGGCCCGCCTTTTCATTTGTGCCGAAGGTTTTTGCGAGATAACAGTCGCTCAGCGCATACGAGATCGGGCACCCGATAAGCGGACCTTGCCCGGGTGGGCAAGTTACCCTTCCAAGGAAATCGTATGGCAACGTATCGCTCGACGAACCAAACCGTTTGAGAATCTCGCGCAGCCCGCGCAACTCAGCGTCGTCCAGGTCCTTGAAATTGGCGGATGCTATCTTCATCTTTTTGATGAAGGCATCTTTGAATAAAAGCAGCGCCGCATGCTCGGCGATGGTGACGGGCGTCTTCTCTTGCACCTTCCACGTGTTGAAATAATTTTTCCAACTGTAAAACGGATACATGAGTTTCTGCCCCGTCAGCAGTTCGGCGATCCTGCCCGAGCCGGCAGTGATCGGATTCTTCACGATGATGTTGGAGACGACGACGTTGGAGATCTCTGTCGCACGCTTCGAGGAGAGTTGGTTCCAACTTGCCACCTCATAACCGTTGAGGGTCGCAGCTCTGGTTAGGGCGCGACGCCAGGTCATGCCCGATTCCGAAGGATCGTTGAGAACGCCGGCCAGGCAGGGAGTGGTTCTGAAGAGAAATTCATCCTCGGGCCGCGCCATCAACTTGTCACCGAGGCCCGCTCGCAGGTATAAGACTCCCGGTTGGATCGGCGGCGCGATCTGGACCGGCTCGATCAGTTCGATCAGCGGTGTGCGATAGACATAGAGCTTCTTCTTTTGTGGCTTGCCGTCTCTCCCCGGAATTAGCCCATCTATTGTCTCGAGAAATTGCTCGGTATCTTCTTCCCCGACGAATTTGGCGATGATGTATGGCGAACCATTCCAGCTTATTTCTGCATCGTTCAGTTGCGCCAGCAGACGAACCTCACTAATAGGAAAGCGGACTTTGCTCGTGACCTGGATGAAGAATTGTTCCGGCAGGAATACTTCATCAACGAACTCGACCTGTTCGCGCAAGAGCGACTGCGGGTCTTCTGGTTCTGCCGTCACACCACGAGCGAAGCTGACCTGCACGTCATCATCTCCGAAGCGCAATTGCCACGAACCTTCCAGCCCGTTTATCTTGAATTCCTTCCGACCCGGGAGTACGCCGCTCTTCATCACTACTCGCAAGACGATTGCATCGAGTTTTTCGACCAGCGCTGCGGTTTCGGCATCGACACCGCGAGTGACTTCTGTTCTCCCTCTCCTAAACAACTCTCTGGTATCCGAGTAGCGGTTTTCGTCCGCGATGAACGACTCGACGAAGTACTCCAGCGTCGGGTCCGAGGACTCAAATTTGACCTTCTCGCTTGCGTCGCGAGGCAAACCACGGCCGACGACGAACAACCGGCGGACGTTATTCAGCTCAGCCTTCACACCCGGCTGGAAGGGGTAAGGGAACTTTGGAAAGCGTTTCTTTTCTTCGTCGAAGAAGGCTGTTTGGTTGTCAAGCACCTTCACGTCAACAATACATGAGTCTTCCGCAAGCTCGGCCTCAAACCCATATCGACCGCGGTATTTTCCGACCTCGATGACCTGCTTCTCAAGGGTCGCGCGCGTCTCCTCAACGCCTTTGAGTTCTGCGGTAAGCTGATCGCAGACAGCTCCGGAGCATGTTCCGAGCTGCTGTTTGAGGCCGCGTATCAGAACGGAGAGTTCATAGTATTTCCCGTAAAGCTCCCTGAGCTGCCGGTCGCGCTCCTTCCACGTCGCGACATCCTGTTCAAGCAATCCCCAGTTCACGATGCGCGCGTATTGTGGCACTCCAACCCAGATCAGATGATGCTTCAGAAAGCGCAGCGGGTGATCGTAAAAGCCGGCAGCCGTGCTTAGGTAAGCGAACTCCCTTCGCAGATCCTCTTCGATGCCAGAGGCAGGCGATGGAGCCAGATCAATTGCGCTGATGTCACCCGTGCCGATCTTTTTCCACACGTCGGCGTCCTCAATCCCTCCAAGCTCGTATTTCGCCGCTTGCTCATCGAGCGCCCGGATGCGGTTCCCGAAATGGGCCGTGTATTCATTCAGCCGTCTTCTCTTTTCTGCCGGAGTGATGTCCTGCTGCGGTGTCTGGCCAAAAACGACAGACTGAATGCAAAGAATAATTGCGAGGCTTAATGAAACTGATCTGCTGAAACTGCTTTTCATCCTGATTTCTCCTTATGCTCTGGCTGCTCAATGCCTCATTTGTTCACTGTTGCTTCGACGTTAGTCTGCCGGCCCGCTTTGATCACGATTCCGTTTCGCCGGACTACCGGCAACCCGATGTTCTGGAAGCGCAAATCATATAACCCGGCAGGCAAATCCAGAATGTGATCGCTGTAGTTTATGCTTGCGACTTGCTGTTCTTCGCCCGCCCGAAAGACGTAACAATACATCGGCACCTCCTGACCGCGCGGGTCGCGCACGTTGACTTGCAGGCGACCAAACTGCGGTATCTCTACCCTGGTATCCTGCCCGCCTCTGATCTCAACGCCGCGCATCCACACTTCAGGCCGGACCGGCGTCAAATAACGCAAGTCATACTTGCCGGGCGGCAGCTCTTTAGGCTCCTGGCTATCACTGATGCTAAGAAGTATCTGATTGCTGCCGGCAGGAAAAACGTCAATGTACCATTTGAGTTCTTCACCTGCGAAGTCTTTGCTCGTCGTTACCAGTCTCCCTTGCCCCCCAATATTTGCCTTCGTCGTTGCCTTAACAGCGCTCAACAAGCTCGAGAGAAGCTGGCTGGCATCCTTTGCGTCGAAATAGGTGCCGCCGGTTGATTCGGCTATGCAATGAAGTTGAGCCTGCGCGCGACTTTCAGTGATGTCGAAGCCGACCACGTGTATGCGAAAGTCTATGTTTGCCTTCTTGAGTTCCCGGGAGACGGCGCAAGGGTCTCCCCCGCAAGTCTCTTTGCCGTCGCTAAGAAGGATGATTGCTTTCTTACCCGTCTTTGATTTGAGGTCTTCCGCGGCCTGTAAAAGCGAATAGGAGATCGGTGTCTGGCCCAGGGGCCGCATACTCTCGACTCGTTGACGGAAAACCTCGCGCTCGACCGCGCCGACCGGAACAAGCAATTCAGTATCCCGACAGTCGCGTTTGACTCGATGTCCGTAGGCTCGCAGTCCGGTTTGCATGCTCACCGGGATCTCTTCAATTAGTTTTCCGAGAACCTCTTTTGCGATGTCGATCTTGGGGCGCGCGACGACACGGGCCGCCATGCTCCCTGAGGAATCCACGACGATCACCAGGTTGGCCGGTTCTTCAGTATCGGATTGCGGGACTGACGCCTTCTGCACAAGTGTCGGCGTCTGCGGGGCATTTGCATTTGTCGCGTTGGCGGCCGAGTTTGTACAAGCGACGAGGCACAGCAAAAAGCATAAAGCGATGAGAAGTGCCCGATTTCCAAGCCGGATTCCGCTCGATTCTAGCTCGCTAATGACTTCTCCAGATTTCCGTGTCTTGTCTTGTTCTTTTGGCATAAGTTTCCTCCGGCTTCTGTTTCTTGTTCCTTTCATAACAACACCTCTTTTAATGAATCAATGCAGATAAGCAGTTCGCCGCTCGGCTGTTCGGTAAAATGCACTCGGCCGTTCTCGACAAGACGGTAAGGATCGCGCGGGCTGAAATCTGCGACGGCGGCGGCATCCTCCGGTGCCAGCATTCGCGCGTGCCGTTCACACGTCGAGCACCAGACGACGACTGTTTTGCGTCGTCGATTGACGACGAGCGTTTCGCTTGTCTCAATCGTGACTTCGAATGTTCGCGCTGTTCGCTCCATTTTCTTCTTGCTGACGCAGCAAATCTGCAATAGAATTAACGATACAAATTTAAAGAAAGGCGTTTAGAAAATCCTTCTAAAAATCCGAAATTTCTCCGAAATTGCACGCGATGAAGGCTGAGCCGAGACATTTTTACGAATTCGATACCTTCCGCGTCGATGTCGGCGAGCGCTCTCTGCTTCAAAATGGCGCGACGATGCAGTTGACGCCGAAGGTCTTCGACATCCTGCTCGCATTGGTCGAAAATTGCGGACACACGCTCACTAAGGACGAGCTGATGCAGCAAGTCTGGACCGACAGCTTTGTCGAAGAAGGAAATCTCAACCGCAACGTTTCGACTTTGCGCAAAGTTCTCGGCGACGATCCGCTCTCGCCGCGATTTATCAAAACAACACCGAAACGCGGCTATGCATTCGTCGGTGACGTTAACGAGGTTTGGGAAACGGACGAGACGGTCGAGGTCGAGCAACGGACTCGGTATCACCTGAAAGTCAGCGAAGTCATAATTCCACCGCGATCAAAGTTGTGGATTCGTATCGCAACTTTGCTGGTTGCGGCGATCGTCGTGGCGATAGCAGCGTGGGCTTGGAATCGATCTTCGTTAGGCGATGTGCGAGCAAGCAATTTGGCAGGTGCCGATCCTGAAGCCGTCGATCTCTACACTCACAGCCGCGCGCTTTGGCAGACGCGCGCCGGCGACAAACTGCACGAAGCTACGGTTACGCTCGAACAAGCGGTGCAAAAAGACCCAGAATTTGCGCTTGCTCACGCGGCGCTTGCCGATGCATATGCCTTCGATTATGCCAACTGGAAAAAAACCGAGGCATCTGCACGCGAGGCGATGCGGCACGATCCGGATCTCGGTCAACCGCATGCATCGATCGGTTTTGTGAAAATGTTTTGGGAGTGGAAGCTGCGCGAGGCCGAGGAAGAATTCCAACAGGCGATACAAAAAAGCCCCGATTACGCGACGGCGCATCAATGGTATTCGCTGATGTTATTCGCGGTCTGGCGAGGCGACGCCGGTCTGGCCGAGCTGCAGAAGGCCCGCGAGCTGGAGCCTGATTCGGTTGCGATCAACGCCGACTTGTGTCAAGCGTTTTATTTGCTCAACCGATTCGACGAAGCCATCGAGCAATGTCAGAAGACGCTTGCCATGGACGAGTCAAACTTCAACGCCCACCGTCACCTTTACGACATCTATTCGATAAAAGAAATGTACGACCTCGCGGTGGATGAATACTTCAAATACAGCGAGCTTGGCGGAAACAAGCTTGACTCGACCGCGATGGCCGAGACGCGTGACATATACGCACGCGATGGCATTCGAGGCTTCTGGCGCCATCGTCTAAAACGTCTTGCGCTGATGCCCGCCGGACATTACGCCGTCGCCGTCCATCATGCGCGTTTAGGAGAGAAGGAAGATGCGCTCCGCCACCTTCGATTTGCATACGAAAAACACGATCCGGATTTTTTACTCTTCTATGTTGATCCGGTCTTTGAGAACATATTCACCGATCAGCGCTTTCAGGAATTGATCGGACTGCTCTATCCTCGCGAAGACTAACCAACAAGTAGTCGCTTCAATACCTTTTCTACATTCTGCTTGATCGACACCTCAGTTTTGAGCGAGCCGAGATAACAAATGATCTCGGTGCGTCGCGACGGCGTCAGTGCGTCGAACGCGGCCTTTGCTTTTTTGTCGGCGGCGAGCGCGGCCCGCAGCACTTTCCGCATCTCGAAGACACGCGGTCGCGGATCGTATTCGATCTCGATCGTCGCCGTATCGCCGACCTTCAGGCCCGATGCCTTGAGCATCTCCCCGTTGATATACAACCGCCACCTGCCACTGTATTTGACCAGGGTTTGTATGTACTCAGCGCCGTCGATCAGCCCACGAACTCGAATCGGCCCTTTTGAGCGCCCAACCTGTTCAAAGATCGCATGCAGCACTTCGTCCGGCGGATCGACGACCGGATTGATGCCGAGTTTGCAGATAACCGAAGTGAACTTGACCACCTACACAGAAAAGCAAAACGGACCCGAAACTTCAAATTTCTGAAGTCCCGGATCCGGAAAGTAAAAAGGCCGCTCTTCTAGAACCTGAACCCCGCTCCGGCACCGATCTGAAAATTGTGCTGCGTGTTGCCGCCGAAGAATGTCGGGGCATAATCTATCTGCACGGGCCGGATAAAGAAATTCCGGTTGACGTTGACATCGACCGCCCCGCCGAGCTTCATCGTGAACGCGTTGTCGGTGAAGCTGGTCGTCCCGTTGTCCGAGCGGAAATGCGAGACGCCAAAAAGCGTGTGCAGCGAGATCGTCACCTTATCGCTTCTCTTAACGCCCTCGAACGGCACGAACGTAACGCCTCCAAGGATCGAGATCTTGCGCAGGTCCGTCGTGCCCTCGCTCTTAAAGTTGGCGTTAAAATCGCCCGTCACCCCGAACGTCGTGTTGAAGTAATGTGTGGCCGAACCGTTAAAGCCGTATGTGTTAAAAGGCTGCGCCGTGTCCTCGCTGATTAGATTGACCAGGATCGTCGCCTCATTTTTGTTTTCGTCGGTCTTGGACGCCTGATCTTTTGGCGGGCATTTCTCGCGCACAAAATTTTGCCCGGTTTTCGTGTTGTGTGCCCTTTCACGATCACCGTCGAGTACTGCAACCCCAGGATCAACCCATTTACCACCAGCGTTGAGATTCTCCACCATTGCACCATAATTAATACCACTCGCCGGGACCGTTGGGACTCGCTTGCCTGTCTTGACATCAATCCAACAGTCGTCATTGTCCCTTGCATAATTCTGGCCCGTTTTCGTGTTGCGTGCCCTTTCACGATCATTGCTGAGTACTGCAACCCCAGGGTCAACCCATTTACCGCCAGCGTCGAGATTCGCCACCATTGCACCATAATTTATTCCGCTGGCCGGCGCAGTTCGCACTCTCTTGCCTGTCTTAACGTCGATCCAACAGCACTCCTCTTTTGAGTCCTTAGGCGCGTCCTGGCCGGTCACTGTTGATACGAAGAAAACCACACCTGCCGAGAGCAAGAGTGATCCCGCAGTAAGAAATCGGATGATGAATGAATTTATCGTTCTCATAATATGTTCCTCAATTACCCATAACTACCTATTTCAACCTGGCGGTTGACATGAACACGTCCCGCGTCTTGAGGGCCGTTCATTTCATCAGCCAAGCGCGTCTTCTATAGAGTTTTGGCACATGCATTTATAGACGATCGTGAATCTCTTTCGCTTTCCGAAGATCTTCAGCTCGACACGACAACCATCATCTGTCCATTCCCGACGGTCGCAGTCGCCGCCCTTTTTTGGCTTACAGTGCCATTCACCTGCTTTGTCTTTAACCCAGCCGCATCCGGCACCGTCCACTAGTACTTCGGTCACTTCGGCACCAGTGGGTGTGGTATAGGGTGGATATTTGTGCTTTACTTTGTTCATAGTTTAATCTCCTGTGGATGACCTCCTCGTTAAGAAAAACGGCGTTTTTTCCTCTCATGTCTTCACTAAAACAACTCCACGCATTTACATCTCGGCCGTCCGTCGGAAGTGACAACGAGTCTGCATTCGCCGCCACAATTAGCTTTTTCGCAATAATAGATCGGTTCGCCGTCCTTCGTGCCTACAACCAATCGGCATTTTGAAATCCTTTCCTTCCGAGATTTGCGCGTTGAGGTCGCGTTCGTTGACTTCATTGTTTCTTGTGCCTTAAGACGGCATCTTTAAAACGGAATCAAACAGTCGCACCCGAAAATTGGGATCTGTTTATCCGAACCGTCCGGATTCCTGATCGTTCCCCATCTCATATATGGTCGACACGTTCCGTCTTTACAGCGTTCATTTATGCATCTGGTCTCAAGCTCCCCGCTGGGCGTCTGTTCCACTAATACAAAGCATCTGGAGTCCGATTTCTCGTCAATACCGAATACCAGGACATTTTTGGTCTTTCTGCGATGCCCGCGTTTGCTGATCGAAACGCTTTCTCGCTTTGAGGAAGTGAGTTCGATTGTTTTCACGGTCTTTTTCATCTTGATTTTGTGTTCGGAACCGTTCTAGAATGATGCCGTTTCCAAGTATTTTTTGACGATAGACGGGACGCCTCGGAAATGTCCCGTAAATTTCCGAAATTTTCCGAAATCATGTCGGTGAACGGTGCGGCAAAGCATTCTTTTGAGTTTGACGCTTTTCGCGTCGAGGTCGAGGAGCGTCGGTTGCTGCGCGCCGGTCTGCCCGTCACGCTCGCGTCGCGCGATTTCGATATCCTACTCGCGCTCATACAAAACTCCGGCGAGACAGTCGATAAGAACGACCTGATGGAAACGGTTTGGGAAAACACGTTTGTCGAAGAGGGCAATCTCAATCGTCACGTCTCGACGCTGCGCAAAATACTCGGCGACGATCCAAAGAGTCAGCGGTTTATCAAAACCATTCCGAAACGCGGCTATCGCTTTACGGCCGATGTGCGCGAGATCGTCGAACAGGCCGAGACCTTTTCGCTGGAATCTGCGTCGCGCTCGAAAATACTCATTCGCGAAGAAACGACCGAGGGCTTTTGGACAACGCCGCGATTTGTGATCGCAGGGGTTTTGGTGATCGCACTTGCAGGCGTTGGCTGGCTCGGCGTCGGGAGAAACTCGGTGGTTGGCGGCAAGAGTGAAGCAGTGATGCGTGGGACAAACGATCGCGAGGCTTATGAACTTTACCTTCAGGGCCGGGCATTATGGCAAACGAGAAATGCAGGTGACCTGCACAACGCGACACTTTTGCTGGAACAAGCCGTTGCAGAGGACCCGATCTTTGCTCTTGCCCTCGCCGCACTTGCTGATGCGTATGCGTTCGATTATCAGAATTGGAAAAAAGCCGAGGCTGCGGCACTGGAATCGATCAGACTCGACCCACGCTTAGGCGAGCCGCACGCGACGCTCGGTTTTATTCAAATGTTCTGGGGATGGAAACTTCGTGATGCTGAGGATGAATTCAAACAAGCGATCGCGCTCAGTCCGGATTACGCAACCGCACGGCAGTGGTATGCTCTGAATCTCGCAGTCACCGGACACGGCGGCGCGGCGCTAGCCGAGATCACGCGGGCACTCGAACTGGAACCCGATTCAATCCCGATCAACACCGATCTTTGCCAAATCCTTTATTTCTCCAAGAGATACGATGAGGCTATCCTTCAGTGCCGTAAGGTTCTGGAAAGGGACACTAAGGCGACTAACGCCCAATTACTTCTTTACGACATCTACAATGCTGCGGGATTGTATCCTGAGGCAGTAGAGAGTTTCTTCCGTTCCGAAAGATCAAACAGTGCAAATTGGCCGCCGGCGGAACTTAATAAGTTGAGGGCCGCATTCCGAAACGGTGATATCCGCGACTATTGGAACGCTCAAATCACAAATGATCGCACCCGCCCGACTCGCCGCGCTCAACATTTTGCCAGGCTTGGTGATGCGGATAACGCTCTCCGCTCGCTCGAAGAAGCTTACGAAAAACGTGACTTCGAACTCGTAATGTTCTATTCAGATCCGGTGTTCGAGATCCTTCACGCCGAGCCGCGGTTTCTAAACCTCGGCTGTGCGCTGGTAAGGCAGAATGTGAATTGTTAGATGGTGGAGGCGGCGGGAATCGAACATCTTAAGCCCCAAAAAACTCCTTACCTGTTACGGTGCGAACCTTGCAAAATTGCTGTATTCTTTCGAAATCCGTCACGTTATCAGTGACCAGCAACGCATTTTCCCGTCTTGCGCTTCGCGCGATCAGAACATCACGCATTATGCGTCGTGATTCTTCAGAAGATAATTTGGGCGTCTTGCCTTTGTTTGTTACCCTTCGTCCGCGTTGGAGCGAATTTAGAACCTTTCCGGCAAGAAACCAGTCTTCGCCGTTTGGGACAAGCAGCTTTTGATTCTTCTCAAAATCTTTTCGGACAGCGTCCCAATAACGAAGCTCCGCGTTGTCGACCGAGCCTACCGTGAGTTCGTGCAATACGACAGCGGACAGGCGTGAGCCTTTGGTATCAAAACGAGGTTTGTAGGCGATTAGGATGCAAGTGTCGAACGTAATTATCGGCATTGGCTAATCGCTAGTTTTGTTATGGTTGTCGTAGGTTTTATGCCAAGCGCGCATAAGCAAGCGGCTGGATTTGGAATCGTCAATGCCGTATTTCTCAATCCACTTTTCATACATGGATTTTTTAGACCGTGGCGAAGTTGATATGCCATTCGCCGACGTTCCGTTCTTTGAAAAGGACGTCTTTTTAGGGGAAGTTTTGGGCTTTGTAGCTTTCGTGACCATTTCAGCCAATTATTTTATCACACTGTTTGAGGATAAAAAATTAACGATGGTGGAGGCGGCGGGAATCGAACCCGCATCCAAAGGTTGCGACCAGTGAAATCTACACGTTTAGTTTGTTCACTTAAGTTTCGCCTGGGTCGAGCAGATGAACAAACAAGACCTCGTTCCAGACTAACCTGACTAACTTTAAGCCGCGTTCGCAGGTGGTGAACGTGCCCGAGCCTCTACTGAGTTATGCCTCGGCCGGTCGCAAGAGACAGACTTCCGGTGAGACATCGCTTAACCTAGGTTTAATTAGGCAGCGAGAGCTAATTCTTGATTAGCATTTGTGTTTGACAAGTTGTTTTAACGAGCTAACAAGTCAAGCCCGACGTGCATTCAAAGATCTATACAAGCCCCTGTCGAAGCCTGTCGCCCCCAAGACTGGAGCGGCGAGCATCCCTGCTCGCCATCAAGCCCGCATTTCGCGGACTCACAGTTTACTTCACTCAGACAAAAAATGAAAGGCAGTCGTTCGCCTCGCTTTAGTTCTCCAGACCGATAAACTCCAGATCCGCGATCTCGTCCGACACAGTTACCACGCGGGGCGAGAATGCATATCGCTTATGCCGCACTTCGATAACGTAGGTCTCGCCGACACGAACCTCGTCGAATCTGAAATAGCCGAACGAATTGGTCCGGGCCGTCCGCGTCGCTCCAGTCGAATCGTTCAGTGTGAGCACCGCACGCGACACCGCCCTTCCCTCGGAGTCGAAAACCCGCCCGCCGACCGAAACGGTTGCGGCTGTCGGCGCGAGATCCGAAACGAAGAATCCGCCCGCCACGCTGAACGGCGGATTTGACATTCGGGTTCCGGCGGCGGGCTGACCGACGACGCCCGTAGCCGAGAAGATGCTGCCTCCATCTGAGCTGACACCTCCGCCCGATGAAATGACCGACTGCCTAATGGCAAAATCACCGCCGCTCTGCGCATAGGCATCAAACTTCGCGAGAGTGAGCGTGACCGCCACACAAAGAGCGAACTTACCTTTCATTGTCTTTTTTCTCCTTGCAAATTTCGGCCTGCGGGTTTTGCGAGCAGGCGAGTTTCAGCAAACCGTCTATCAAAATTTTTTGCTCGTTAAGTTGTTTTTGCTGTGTTTCGATCGTCCTTTTCTGTTCTTCGATCTGCGTTTGCTGTTCCTTGACGGCGTTCAGGAGAACGACGCCGATGCGGTCGTACTTGACGCCCTCGACCTGTCCGCTTTTGTTGTAGGTGACTAAGAGTGGCTCAATCTCCGCGACCTCTTCCGCTACCAAGCCCAAATCTTTTACATCGCCAATTTTCCAGTCAAAGGCAATCGGACGGAGACGGTTAACCAGTTTTAGGCCGAAATTATACGAAGTAACATTGGTCTTGTATCGCAGGCTCGAGGCGCACATGCCTATCTGATTAGTGATGTCCAGGCAGGCCGGGGTGCCTCCGGCTACGGGATTCAAAAGCTGCAACGGTCCGTCGATGATAACGCCAAAGAGACCTTTGATAAGCGTGGTGTTGCTGGCCGTAACTACGGCGCTTGTCCCGATAGCTACGGCGCTCTGCAGATTCGGCGAGCCGACATCGGCCAGCGTGCCAATGACGATATTATTGAAACCGGTGGTATTCGTCTTTCCGGCTCGGAATCCCACAAAAATGTTTTGGAATCCGTCGATGTTTCCTTCGCCGGCCAGGCGACCGAAAAATGAGTTGCTAAAGCCGGTCACGTTGTTTGCGCCTGCGTCCGCGCCAAAGAATGCGTTTTGCGAACCATCAGTGGTGTTTTTGCCGGCAAGCGCGCCAAAGAAAGAATTATTGCTGCCTATGGTGACGTTCTCGCCGACTCTAAAACCATAGAAAGAGTTTTCACCGCCCGTAATTCCGCTACCCGTTCCGATACCCGCGCCCGCGCCTGAGCCGAAAAACGAATTGTTATTGCTAATAACGCTCCTTCCCACGCCGACACCGAAGAAAGAGTTGTTGTCGCCGCTTACATTCTGACTGCCGGCACTCGAACCAAAAAAAGAATTGCCGAAACCCTCAGTATTTTCTCTGCCTGATTGATCGCCAAAAAATGAGTTGTCTCTTCCGGTTGTGTTCTGTCTGCCGGACTCGGCTCCGAAAAATGAGTTACGAGTGCCGTCGCCGCCAGCCACACCGATGTTGTTTCTGCCTGCCTCAAAACCAAAGAACGAATTGCGACTGCCCTCGGCGTTTTGATTACCGGCATCCTTGCCAAAAAAAGCATTCATTACGCCTGTCGTGTTGTTAAAGCCGGCTTGGCGGCCGAAGAACGAATTACCGTCAGCGGTGTTGAAGAACCCCGCAGTATTGCCAAAAAAAGCGTTATCTCGACCACTCACGTTGTTCAGGCCGGTGCCGAAACCGAAAAACGCATTTTCGGCCCCGATCGTATTTGCGCTTCCGGCCAGGACGCCGAAGAACGAGTTGAAGTTGTACGAGATCTATAACGCGATGGAGATGTATGACAAGGCGGTCACGGCATTCTTCGCGATGGAAGAACTCCGAGGTTTGCCGATGCCCTCGGCTGAACAGGCCAGACTCCGCAACGCCTATCGTGAGGGCGGCATTCGCAGCTTCTGGGAGGTAATGGTCGAGTCGATCCCCGATAAACTTCCGCTTCATTACCGGGTGGCACAGCATCACGCTCGGCTTGGCCGCACGGACAACGCCTTCGCGCATCTGCAAAAGGCATACGACGCGCGCGATTTCGATTTCATTCTGTTTCTCGCCGATCCGGTATTCGAGCGCCTGAACTCCGATCCAAGATATGCCGAGATGACGAACCTTCTCTTGAAACAATGAACGTCCAAGGTTAGGCAGATTTTGCTTCAGCGATGAGCGTCGGGTACTTGCCCGTCCAACATGCGTTGCATGAGGTAGCTGCGTCGATGCCGATCGCGTCGAGCATGCCGTTGATGGAGAGATAGCCGAGCGAGTCGGCGCCGATGAATTTGCAGATCGCGTCGATGTCCACGGATTGCGGATTCTTCGACGACGAACTTAACCGTGCGGCAATTAACTCATTCTTGCTAGGTGTATCGACGCCGTAGTAGCACGAATGAGCGGTCGGCGGACAAGAGACGCGCATGTGAACCTCGGTCGCTCCGGCCTCGCGCACCATCTGGACGATCTTCTTCGAGGTCGTGCCGCGAACTATCGAATCATCAACGAGCACGATACGGCGACCTGCTATTAGATCTTTAATAGGATTGAGCTTGAGCCGCACGCCGAACGAGCGGATATTTTGCGATGGCTCGATAAATGTGCGTCCGACGTAGTGATTGCGAATGATCGCCTGGCGAAACTGCAAGCCGCTCTCGGCCGCAAAGCCGATCGCCGCAGCGACGCCGCTGTCCGGCACCGGCACGACGAGGTCGGCGTCGCAAGGTTGCTCGACGGCGAGCTGCCGTCCCATCTTGTGACGCGATTGGTTGACTGAGCGACCGTAGATTATAGAGTCGGGACGCGAAAAATAAACATGCTCGAATGTGCAAACGGCCGCCTGTTCTTTTTCGAACGGAAACGAGCTGTGCAGTCCGCCTGCGTCGATAACGAGCATCTCGCCGGGCTCGACCTCGCGCACATATTCGGCGTCGATCAGGTCGAACGCGCATGTCTCAGACGCGACGCACCACGCGTCTTTATAACGACCTAGCACGAGCGGGCGAAATCCGCGCGGATCGCGAACGGCGATGAGCGCCTTCGTCGTCAAAAAGAGCAGCGAAAACGCGCCTGTCGTATCACGCAAAACTTTTGTGATCGCTTCAACCGCAGATTTTGCAGGCGTGCGGGCGATGCCGTGAAGAATCGTTTCGGTGTCGGATGTAGAAGAAAAGATCGCGCCGCGAAGCTCGAGTTCATTACGGCTCGCCTCGGCGAACGGCAGATTTCCGTTGTGACAAACCGCTACACGGCCGTGCTGACACGTCACCGAAAACGGCTGAACTTCGTCAATGGTATTTTTACCGTGCGTCGAATAACGCGTGTGGCCGATCGCGCTCGTGCCGGGCAGTTTCTTCAGCGCGTCCTTATCGAGCACGTCTGCGACCAGGCCGATGTCGCGAAATTGATGCAGCGAGTTGCCGTCCGACGTGACAATTCCGCACGCTTCCTGGCCGCGATGCTGCAACGCAAACAACCCAAGCTGCGTCAACGTCGAAGCCTCTTCGTGCCCAAAGATGCCGAAGATGCCGCATTCTTCGTGAAACTTGTCGAGAGTGACTTCCATCTGCTACAAATACACAAGCTGATCGATCATTTCGTCCGCCGTCAGTCGGTCCAAGAAGTCGCCCAACCGTAAGGCGATCTGTTGCGGGCTGTTGTCTCCAATTAAAAAGATGCCAAAATGCGTCCGCCCTTTGTCGAAATAATGTTTGGCGAGCTCCTCAAAATCGCCGCGGTTCATCGTTGCTATAGCCATTTCATTCGCTACCGCGAATTCTATCTGTGCGGAATCACTAGCGCCTTTTCGCTTCGCTTCGTCGGTCGTCAGCACATAGTAGCCGCGAGCACGCAGAATCTTCGCCACGAGAACATCTACATTTTCATCAAAAAACAAATGTATAAAAAGGCGATTCACAGATCACGAACCAGCGGATGCACTTCGTCGTTGCGGATGTGGTGCCGTTCGATATGACGATTAATTTCTTCTTGATGATCGGCGTAATAGCTTAATGCCTCAAACACTTCCGCCAGTCTGATCGTCGGAAAATGTTCCGGCATCTCCTCCGGAGGGATTCCCCGACGCCAGGAGAGCACTATGGTTCTAACCGGCACTCTGGTTCCTTTAATCACGGGCTCGCCGCCCTGCACTCCGGGCTTCGATTCTATATATCTATATGCGACCGTCGTATCCATAAATTCATTATAACCAATCTCTCAATCGGCTGGCACAATAAGGCCGCGGCACTCGCCGAGACCGATGCGGCGAAAGCCTTCGCGTTCGCAAAAGCCTTTCATTATGACCTCGTCGCCGTCTTCTAAGAATCTTCTTTGTTCGCCTGAGGCAAGCTCGATCGGCTCGGTGCCGCGCCAAGTGAGTTCGAGCATACAGCCGCGCGTCCTTTTTTCTTTCCCGCTCACCGTTCCGGTAGCCATCAGATCGCCGGTTTGTAAATTACATCCGTTCGACGCGTGATGCGTGAGCATTTGCCCGATCGTCCAATACAAATCTTTTGTGTTCGAGCGACTCAGCATGTGCGGTTCGATGTTTTCGTTCCGCATCTTTTCGGTTTGAATGTAAACTTCGAGATTGATGTCGAGCCCACCGAACTTTTTATTGTTGTCGTCCGACAAATAATCGAGCGGCTGCGGATCGTCAGCGTCGCGTTCGAACGCTGCGGTTCTAAAAGGTGCGAGAGCTTCCATCGTCACAACATATGGCGAGATCGTCGTCGCAAAATTTTTTGCAAGAAACGGCCCAAGCGGTTGGTATTCCCAAGCCTGTATGTCGCGGGCCGACCAGTCGTTCACCAAACACACGCCGAAGATGTGATCTTCGGCCTCGCTGATCGGAATCGACTTGCCGAGTTCATTGCCCTTCCCGACAAAAAAGCCGAGCTCCATTTCGTAATCGAGATTTTTGCACGGAATAAACACCGATGGTTTTTCGGCGTCGCTGCGGTTCTGTCCGTGCGGTCTTTTTATTTCGGTGCCGCTCATGACGATGCTCGACGCACGCCCGTGATAACCGATCGGAACGTATTTATAATTCGGCAGCAGCGGATTGTCGGGACGGAACATCGAGCCGACATTCGTAGCGTGATAGATCGAGCAGTAAAAATCGGTATAGTCGCCGATTGGAAACGGATGGAAAAACTCGCAATCTGAAAGCTCAACCATACAGTTTTTGACTGCCTTACGAAGGTCTTTTTCTGCGTCGAATCGGAGAGCCTGGATCAGTCCCTCACGTATTGTCGGAATTACGGTGTTCGATCCTTGGCTGACCCACTCCATTGTGTGTGGAGTATAAGGCTCGTATGGAAAAACGCCATTGGATTTGACGTATTCCATGTTAATAACCTTGTCGCCGATGATGACACCCGTGTCAGGAAGGATGTCACCTCTACCCTTTTCGCGGAAAACACAAAACGGCAGATTCTGTATCGGAAAATCCGTATCGGGCAAGTTGGCGCTCTCGACCCAGCTTTTTAAGGAAGGGTCGTGGATTTCATTTATTTCGTACATAATTTTTTTTGCCCGCGAATAGCGCGAATAGAACGAATGAAAACCAGTTATTTCTTATTCGCTTTCATTCGTGTTATTCGCGGGCTAAAGAATTCCTAATTTTTGCAGGTCGGCTACGGGCTCGTCGAACGAGCACGAGCCAAACGACTGAATGCCGTGCTTGCGCAGAGCCTCGATCTGCCAGATGTTTAAGCTGTACTGCTCGCGCCACGCGGCCGATTGGTCTTCGAAGTGAAAGACCTCGGCAAATTCTTCTTCCATCACGTCTTCGAGCAGCGTTTGGCGATAGCCTTCGCGGGCGAAACCGGTCATCAAAAACAGATTTAAAAAGCCGTGCATCGTGCTCTGAACCGAATTCGCTTCGTAGGTGAGCGGCTTGAAACATCGAAACGGGTGATGCAGCCCGGCGGTCGCCTTAAACGGCACGTTTGCGGCGAGACAGCCACGGACAAAACGTATGATGTCGCGCGAGGTCGGAAAAGCATCCGGCGTGACGCCGCCCGTGCGAATCTTGGCGCGCTGGCCGCCGAGACTTACGTCGGCGATCAGATCGGCGAGATCGTCGCCCAACGGCAGTTCGAAATACGCGACGACGCCGTCGGGCAGCGAGTCGATCGTGTTCTTTATCTTCGACGCGGAATTAGCTCGAACTTCGATCGAATCGACGATAACGCCGCTCGCCGTCGCCGTAAATTGATTCACACGCTTGATGGTATCGACGATGTCTTCGCCGGCGACGACGCTGAGGTGCCATTCGCTCGTCGAGTCACGCGAGACGAAGTCGCGAGCGCTCTCGTAAAATTCATCCAATCGCGCCGCCGTCACGACAAAGCTGCCGAGCATCCAGCTGTAATTGCTGTTGCGATACGTCGCGTAATTTATCACCGCATGGGCCATCGACACCGCCGACGGCGGAAACAGCCCGGCGTAGTCGATCGACTCGGCAAGCATCGCACGCACGACGCGCATAACTTCGATATTTGTGATCGTGGCCGTCATCTTTAACAATCATCGATAATAAAAAGATTAAGCGTAATTTACAATTAGCAATGCGCACGTGATACGTTCTCGCTTTTTCTTTGCGTTCTTTGCGTCTTTGCGTGAATCCCTTTTTTTCACGCAAAGTCGCAAAGAACGCAAAGTGAATCGCACATTATTGACCGACCGCCCTTTTTGATGTATCTTGAGGTGAAATTTGACAGTAGTAGATTTGAGTTGATGCGCGTTTTAGGAATCGATCCCGGCAGCGAAACGCTCGGTTGGGGCGTCGTTGACGGAAGTGGAACGCGTTACACGCTCGTGGGTTTCGGCACGGTTAAGTCGAGCGCGCGCGATTCGTTTTCTAAGCGTCTGCTGAATATTTACGACGGCATCGCCGAGGTCATGGCGACGCATTCGCCCGACGTCGTGTCGGTCGAAGACACGTTTTATGCAGTAAATGTCGGCGTCGCGTTAAAGCTGGGGCAAGTTCGCGGGGTCATGCTGCTGCTCGCCGAGCAACGCGGAATCGAGATCGCCGAATACTCGCCGCGTCTTATAAAACAGACGATCACCGGTTACGGCGCAGCCGAAAAGCAACAGGTCGGGCAAATGGTGAAGGCGTTGCTTGGTTTAAAAGAAGTACCGACACCGCACGACGCGGCAGACGCACTGGCAATCGCGATCTGTCATTTTCATCACTGCGGAATGAAGGAAAAAATTAAACGTATCGGACAATAATGAACCACGAAATCGCACTAAAGTTCACGAAACGGAGTGGTGAATTTTTGTGATCTTTTGTGAAATTTAGTGGTTTAAAGAAAATATATGAAAGCTCTCGCCTCCACCGCTTTTCTACTTAGCCTGACACTCTCAGCGCTTACGTTTAGTGTTCTGTCACAAAAACAAGTTCCGCGTAATCGAATCGCGACAACTAATTCACCCGAGATCGGCAAGACCGCCGTAGTCGTCGACGAAACTTTGTCCGTTCTGCGCGCCGTGCCTAGTCTGTTCGCCGACACGATCCAACGAATGCGTCGCGGCCGCAAGATCCAGATACTCGGCGTCACCGAAGCCGACGGCGTGAAGTTTTACAAGATCACGGCACCGCCGAGAAACTACGGCTGGGTTCAGGCCGACGCCGTCTTTGGCAAGTTTCGCACAGGCGACGAAGAGCGTCTCGCTCGGCTCGTTCAAGCGCTCGACGGTTTCGAGCAGATTGAGGCTGCGGTCGAATTCTTTAACCTTTATTCGACGTCAAAATTTAAACCATCTATCCTGCTGCTCTACGGCGACGCGCTTGAGGAAGCCGCAGTTAAATTGTCACGCGATGCCGCTAGTCGCCTCAGCCGCAACGAGATGGCCGCGTCGCAAGCGCCAATGCACAGCTATTACCTAAACTTCAATATGCTCGATCGCTATCGCAAACTGGGTGTTTTATTTCTGTTTAATTCGGCGACGCGGCAATTTCATTACAACGGCGCATCGTGGCGCGAGATCGTCACAAAATTTCCTGTAGCCACTGAAGCCGCAGGAGCAAAAAAGCGCCTCGACGCGCTAAAAGTAAAAATGGAGAAAACTTCGATCAAGTAATCATGCGAAGTTCCCAGCTCGTGCCTCTCAAAGATTTTTATAAGCCGAGTTTGATGTCACGAGCAAATTTTTCCACTCGGACTTTGGCGTATCGCGATAAAAACGGACGCGAAATGTTCGCGCCAAGCGTTGCTTGCCGCCAACGTCGTTCGTTCGCTCAGTGTAAACGGCCGTGACGTTGAGTGAAACCGATGTGGGAATGTGCCATTCGTATTCGGGCTCGGCCGCGAGACCGATAGACTCGACCTTGCCAATGACCTTGTCGTAGTAGAACTCCATAAACTTCTGCACGCCGAACTTCGCGATGAGAGCCTGCACGTCAGCCGCAGTCGGGTCGGGAAGTCCCTCGTAGCTGTTAGAGGTCGTAAACATGCGCCATTTAACGTACTTGCCGCCCATCGTGTCGTAAACGATGTAACCTTTTACGATAACGAAAATGTCAGGGTCGTCAGTTTTTAATTTGGACTCGAAGTTGCGCGACCACGCCCACTTCGAATATGTCTTGAACCACTCGATCTTGCCCGGCTTGCCAAGCGTGACCTTAACCGTCTTCGGCGCAGTCATATCTTTGATGATCTGCGCGTCAGTCGGCTGCGCCGAGATTTCGGCGCTCGCAAAACCGATCACGATCACGCTGAACGCGAGCAAAATGCCGTTGATCTTTCTCATGTCTTTGGCCTCCTATTTTTTTGGATTGTTGGATTATATGCCTTTAATTAACCAAGTCAACATTCGTAACATTTTTTCCATTTGTTAACGCAGTCAAATTGTGTGAAAATCAGGTTTAGTTCGAGTTAATTTTTGCATTCGAGTTCGCACGATTATGCCTGTTTTATTAAAACTGGCTCTTTGCATTTCAGCGTCGATATTTTTCGGCGCGGCTCAGATTGCGGCTCAGGGCACGGGCGGCAAGCTCAGCGGAAAAGTCACCGACGCCGACGGCAAACCTCTCGCGGGCGTGACCGTCGTCATCACAAATCAAACAACTTCGGACAAGACGATTCGCCGCACGCGCAGCGACGGCAGCTACTCGGCAGGTTTGCGCGCCGGTGCGTATCGAATCTCGGTCGCCGCGCCGTTTGAGGCACGATTCGATCGCGGCAAGGCGGCCGACTATGGCGTTTTTTCAAACATCATCTGCGACGAGTCAAAGAAAAAGTGCGCGACGCTTGAAAATGTGATCATCGACGGCGGTGATCGGAAGATAGATTTCACGGCTGTCGATCCGGGCAAAGAAACTCCGGCGGGCGACGCGAAACCTGCCGATTCTGGAGCGCCCGACCGGCGTGAGGCGCGCGATCGTTGGCGATATGAATTTCCGGAATACGATCGTTATGGCGATCGTGGAGCGCGTGGGCGTGACATTCCGTTTAAGCGTGGACGCTGGTGGAACCCTTACGATCAAAATGTGCTCAAAGGCGACCGGCCCGTTATCGGCAGCGACATTTTTATGATTCTTTCGGCGGTTTCGACGACGGGCGTCGAGCTTCGCCGCACTCCGTCGGGCAACAACGTCTCGACCGCCGACCCGAACAGCAACAACTTTTTTGGTCGCCCCGAAAGTTTTTCGGTCAACGAAACTTTGCAGTTGTCGTTCGAGTTATTTAAAGGGCAAACCGTCTTTCGTCCTCGCACTTGGGCGATAAAAATTTCGCCGACATTCAGCATTCCGAATTATTTGAACGCCCGCGAGAATGGCATCGTCAACATCGACGTGCGTCGCGGCACGAACCGCACCGACACGCACGTCTCGCTCGAAGAGGCGTTTGGCGAAGTCAAGCTTTTCGACACGAACGACAACTACGATTTCGTCTCGGTGCGTGCGGGCATTCAGCCTTTTACGGCCGACTTTCGTGGTTTTTTGTATTCGGACAACAACCTCGGCGTTCGCACCTTCGGCGCTTTTGCGAATAACAAGATCCAATTCAATCTTGCATGGTTTCATCAACTTGAGAAAGACACGAACAGCAACCTGAACGCATTCGAGTTTCGCAATCAGAATGTTTACATCGCAAACTTTTTCCGTCAGGACTTTTTGACAAAAGGTTACACAATTCAATTCGTCGGCGCATTCAACGACGATCGCGGCAAAACGCATTACGACACGAACGGCTTTCTAGTGCGGCCAGCACTCGTCGGCAGCGCACGCGAGCACAAGGTTCAGGCCGGTTACGTCGGCTTTAACGGCGACGGGCACATCGGTCTGCTGAATTTGTCGAATCATTATTACTTTGCGTTCGGTCGCGATCACTTTAATCCGATCGCGGGCAAGCCGACGAACATCCGCGCGCACATGGCCGCCGTCGAAGCCTCTCTCGATCGCGACTGGCTGCGCTTTCGCACTTCTTTCTTTTTTGCATCGGGCGACAGTGATCCGACCGATGATCGGGCAGGCGGTTTTGACGCGATACTCGACGATCCGAATTTTGTCGGCGGACAATTTTCGTATTGGAATCGTCAGGGCATTAGATTAGTTTCAACCGAGGTCGGTCTTGTGCAGCCAAACAGTTTGCTGCCGACTTTGCGTTCGAGCAAAACCGAAGGCCAGGCAAATTTTGTAAACCCCGGAATTTTTATCTACAATGCCGGCGTCGATGCCGAGGTCACGCAGCGAATCAAAGCGATCTTTAACGCAAACTATCTGCGGTTTCATCGCACCGAACCGCTCGAATACGTTCTGTTTCAGCCCGGCGTGCGGCACGAGATCGGTTACGATCTGAGTCTCGGCGTCGTCTATCGGCCGCTGCTGATAAATAATCTGACATTCACGTTTGGCGGAAATCTGTTTAAGGCTGGCAAAGGTTTTCGCGACGTTTACACTAACCTCGCGGACAATTGCCCGATACCAAACTTTTGCACGCCGGGGCCGCAGATCGTAAACCCTTCGAAGCCGCAATATTCGTTGTTCAGTCAGATGAAGTTGATATTTTAAATACTGCTAACAGCTTATTGCTGCTTTTAAAAAAATGATGAAGTCGAGGGCAAACAACTTAAAACTGACGTTGATCGCCGCATTCGCCGCGCTCGCCCTTTTCGCGTTTTGGAAAATAGACCGAACCGTCAACGCACAGGTCGCGACGCCGGCCGCGTCAGCCACGCCGTCGGCAACGCCTGAAGCTCCACGAGTCGAAGGCTGCGTAAAATGTCACGGGCAAATCGAGCCGATGCACCGCTACAACGCGCGCGGCGACGTTTTTGAAAAGATCGACGAGGCTGGCAAGGACGCGCAAGGGTTGAACTGCACCGCGTGTCACGGCGGCAATCCGGCGGCGATCACGCAGAAAGACGCGCACGTGCAGCCGAAGTTTCCGCGCGAGTGGGGCTGCAAAAACGGCGAATGTTCGAGTGCGAATCCAGAGCGAACAAACACGCTGCTCGCGAAGGAATCGAAGGGGTTTGTCCGATTTATTAATCCCGGCGACTTTCGCGTCATCGCGCAATCGTGCGGTGAATGTCATGCCGACGAAAACACGCGTGTCGCGCGCTCGATGATGGCGCACGGCTCGATGCTGTGGGGCGCCGCGCTTTACAACAACGGCGGCTATCACATAAAGGACGCACAGTTTGGCGAGAGCTACGACGAAGACGGCAACGCACAGGCTCTATTTCAAAGTCCGGCTCCGACGCGCGAGCAGCAAGCGTTTAAAGGATTTCTATCGTCGCTTTATCCGCTGCCGCGTTGGGAATTGTCGCAGCCGGGCAATGTGCTTCGCGTTTTCGAACGCGGAGGCAGGCGTCGGCTCGAGGTCGGTTTACCTGATAAAGAAGAAGAGAACGGCAAGCCCGATAAAGGTTTGAGCCAGCGCGGTCTTGGAACAAACAATCGCACCGATCCGGTTTATTTGGGTTTGCAAAAGACAAGGCTGCTCGACCCGACTCTGAACTTTTTGGGCACAAACGATCACGCGGGCGATTATCGTTCGTCGGGCTGCACGGCTTGTCACGTCGTTTACGCAAACGACACGAGCGTGTTTGCTTCAGCGCAATATGCTGCGGCGGGCAATCAGGGATTTTCGCAAAGCGCCGACACGAGCATTCCGCGCGGAAAGAGCGGCCATCCGATAAAACATCAATTCACGTCGCAGATTCCGACACAGCAGTGCATGACGTGCCATATGCACCCGGGCACGAACATGGTCGCGACTTACCTCGGTCGCACGTGGTGGGACAACGAGTCGGACGGCAAGCTGATGTATCCACAGGACAAGCAGACAAAACCGTCGCAGTCGGAGGAAATTCGCAAGCTCGACAAAAATCCCGAGGGCGCGTCTGTGCGCGGCCTGTGGTCGGATTCTATATTTTTGCAAAAGACGGGAACGGTCGATTTTAACAAGAGCTTGTCGCGTGTTCAGTTTGCCGATTCGCACGGTCACGGTTGGATTTATAAAAACGCTTATCAAAAAGACAGAAAAGGAAATCTGCTCGACGCCGAGAAAAAAAATATTTCGCCCGACGATCCGAATAAGTGGAACAAGGCCGTGCATCTGCAGGACATTCACGCGGAGCGCGGCATGCATTGCGTCGATTGTCACTTTCGGCAGGACAGTCACGGCACGGGCATTCTCTATAACGAGCCGCGTGCGGCGATCGAGGTCGGCTGCATCGATTGTCACGGCTCGATGCGGGGCAAAGCGAATACGATCACGAGCGGGCCGGCGGTTCAAGCGCCGTCGGCCGGCGAAATTCGTCAACGCGAAACGGCGAAAAAGCCGACGGTCGGACGCGACCTGACACGTCTTCAATTTCGCGGCACCGACGGGAGGCGTTTGTCCGTCTTGCAAGTTCTCACCGCAGCGACGGCGCGAACTAAAAAGTGCAAAGACGAAAAAGGACAGGACATTGCGCTAAAGGTCGGTGACATTGTGCAGAATTCGATCGTCGAGCCGGGCAAATGCTGGAAGGTCACGCAAACCGTCGATACAGTCACGCAGGGCAACTCTGACTACAACGAAAAGTCGGCGTATGCAAAAACGATGCAGCGTGACAACAAAACCTGGGGCGACACAAAAGCGATCGACGAAAACTTCGCTCACCGCGAAAGCTCGATGACCTGTTACGCATGTCACACGTCGTGGGTTACGTCGTGCTTCGGTTGTCACCTTTCGATGGAGGCGAATCGCAAGATGCCAAACCGTCACAACGAGGGCGGCGACTCGCGCAACTTTACGAGCTATAATTTTCAGGTGCTTCGCGACGACATCTTTATGCTCGGCAAAGACGGAACGGTCACGGGACATCAAGTCGCGCCTGTGCGTTCGAGCTCGGCAGTTTTGGTAAGCTCGCGAAATCAAAACCGCGAGTGGATCTATCACCAGCAGCAAACCGTCTCGGCAGAAGGCTTTGCGGGGCAAGCTTTTAATACGCACGTACCGCACACGGTTCGCGGCAAAGAAACGCAGACTTGCTCCGACTGTCACATCTCGCGTGACAAAGACAACAACGCGTGGCTCGCGCAGGTTTATCTTCAGGGCACTAACTTCGTAAACTTCATGGGCCGCTACATTTACATCGCGGCCGGTCACTCGCTCGAAGCCGTCGCCGTCACCGAGCACGACGAGCCGCAGGCCGTCTATGGCAGCAATCTGCATAAGCTGGCTTATAAAGATAATTACGACAAGTTTGTCCGCGAGGGCCGCGAGCTTGAGGAAGTTTACGAGAACAAAGGCCGTCCCGAAGCGCTTGCTGTGCAAGTTCGCGGTGAATACGCTTACGTCGCCGCCGGCAAAGGCGGCTTGCGTGTTTACGACATCGCGCAGATCGATCACAAAGGTTTTTCCGAACGCATAGTCACGGCGCCGGTGTCGCCGTTCGGGCAAAAGTTTTACGTCGATACAAAATATGCGACTGCGGTCGCTGCGCCATCGACGCTTGCCGTCGATCCGACACGCTGGCGAACCGTGAGAAACGACGACGGCACGTTCAAACAAGTTCCGCCCGACGAAGCTCTGCGGCTAAACGCCGAGGCAAAAGCCGCAGGCCGTCCCGCACCCGCGATCAATGAAGAAGGGCCGATACATCCGCTTTACGCTTATCTATATGTCGCTGATCGCGAAGAGGGTTTGATATTGGTAAATGCCGCGACGCTGCTCGACGGCGATCCGCTAAACAATTATCTAAAACGCGCGCTCGCCTTCAACCCGAACGGCGCGCTAACCGGTGCTAATAACATCTCGATCGCGGGCAACTTTGCGTATATCACGACTGACAAACATCTCGTCATCGTCGATCTCACAACGCCGCTACAGCCGAAGATCGTGGCGCAAATTGCGCTAAATCATCCCAAAGCAGTTGCCGTGCAATTCGTTTACGCGTTTGTCGTCGATGGCGACGGATTGAAGGTGCTCGACATCCGCGAACTTCAAACGAGCGGCAAGGTCAGCGTTGTCGATGGCGCGAGTGTCGCGCTCAAACACGCACACGACATCTACGTCGCACGAACATACGCGCATGTCGCTAACGGCGAGGACGGCATCGCGATCATAGATGTCGAGCGGCCCGAACAGCCGCGTCTCGATCAGACCTTTAACGCTGCCGGCACGATCAACGACGCGCATTCGATCAAGGTTGCGATGACCAATGCGAGCCTCTATGCTTACGTCGCCGACGGCAAAAACGGCCTGCGTGTTTTGCAACTAACTGACCCTGAGACAATGCAGACATACGCCGGTTTCAGCCCGCGCCCCGAACCGCGTCTGATCGCGACATTTAAAACAAAAGGCGAAGCGCTCTCGATCTCAAAAGGCCTCGACCGCGATCGCGCAGCGGACGAGAGCGGCAATCAAGTCGCCGTTTTTGGACGTCGCGGAGCACGACCGTTTGTATTTGATGAGCTGATGCGAATGCTCCGCACAAACAGCGGCACGGGCGATTTCTTTACCGTTTCTGACGAGCCGACAAAATAGCTCATTAGAAACCAGCACGCGCAACAAATTAAATTCGGTCTTGCGTAATAAAAACCAAGCTGGTAAGTTAGCCTATTGTGAGCGCGTTTTCTAAGGCATTTCGAAACAGAAAGTATCTGCGAGTGATCTTCGCAGGGATGTTTTTGTTTGTGCTGCTCGCCGAGTTCGGCTCACACGTGTTAGCTCACGCCAATGCTCCGCACAGTCATAAACAACTTGTTTTTGCAATCGATGCAGGTCACGACGAACCTTGTCAGCACATAATTCCGTGTTGCGACAACGATCATTCGAATCAGCAGATCCCGAACAGCGGTCATCAACTGGTTCCCATCAACCTTATCGAGATCACGCAATTTATTCCCGAGATCGAGTTTAACAATGATCCGCCGACTCCCTTTTCGCCGGCAGATATTCTGTTCCGCGAGTCGAGTCCTCCATTTCATCCTCCAAAACTTTCTTAAACCTTTAGCGAATTTAGGTGGCCACATTTGATGTCGGTCGCATTCGGCGCGAGTTTTGTGCGCATTGGTTTTGACGTTCTCGGCGAGTCGCCGAGACACACGCGAGGATGAAGTAATGAAAAGAGTAATTTTTGTATTTTTAGTTTTATTGATCGCGAGCGCCGGATCACTGGCTCAGAACACGAGTTCGATCAGCGGCACCGTGACCAGTCAGGTTAACGGCGAACCGCTCGCCGGAGTTTCTGTCGAGATAATTCAGTTGCGTCGCAGCGTTGAGACCGACGATCAGGGCAGGTATAAATTCGTCGATCTCGCATCCGGCCGCTACACGCTCGTCACGCACGTCGAGGGTTTTTCAGACCGTGCGCAGACGGTCGTGCTCTCAAGCGGCGCGGCCTCTGTGATCGATTTTTCGATAAGTTTGCTCGCGATACGCGAAGAGGTAACGGTCACGGCGTCGGGTAGTGAAGAATCTGTTTTCGAATCGTTTCAGTCAGTAAATTCCGTCGGCTCGACGAGTATCCGCGAACGCGCGAGCACATCGATCGGCGAAGTCGTCGAGCGTGAACCCGGCGTCGGCAAACGCTCATTTGGTCCCGGCAGTTCGCGCCCCGTCATTCGCGGATTCGACGGCGATCGGGTTCTTGTCGTGCAGGACGGCGTGCGAACCGGCTCGCTCGGCTCGCAATCTGCCGATCACGGCGAACCGATCGACACGCTCAATCTCGAACGCGTCGAGGTGCTCAAAGGCCCGGCGACTTTGCTCTATGGCAGCAACGCGATCGGCGGCGTCGTCAACGCCGTTACGACTGACGAAGAAGAACCGCATAAGGGCATTCGCGGAAATTTCACCGGTCTCGGCGCGACAAATAATCGACAAGGCGGCGTCTCGGGCGGCATCGAGTATGGTTTTGGCAAAGCTCTTTTTAACATCGCCGGCCAGTATCTTCGCGAGGGCGATTACAACACGCCGCTCGGGCGCTTTCCAAATTCGTCTTCGCTCGCCAGAGGGATGAGCACGAGTCTCGGATATTTTGGCGACAAAGGTTTTATCATCGGCTCGTTCAATCTCGACCGTCGCCGCTACGGAGTGCCTTACGCTCCTCTTTTTGAAGAAGGAGCGTTGCTGACCGACGAAGACGGCAATCCTTGCGAAGCTAAAACAAAAGAAGGAGAAGAGCCGGTTTGTCAGTATGACATTTTTGGAATCCAAGATCGTTTTAGTAACTCGCTCCCCGATGTTCCGGATGAAGCGATCGACTTAAAAATGCGGCGCAACAATTTTCGTTTTCGCGGCGGCTTTCACAACGTTGGCGGGCCGATCGAACGCGGGAATTTTATTGTCGATCTAACGCGCTATCGTCACGATGAGATCGAGACGGCGGGCGGCATCGACGAGATCGCCACAACATTTACGAACAACACATTTTCGTATCGCGGCGTTTTAAAACAACGAAGGAGCGGGGCACTCACCGGGCAATTCGGTGTCGAGGGCTTTCGCCGCAATTTTCTGAACGAAGGAGCCGAGCAGCTGATCGATGGCCGCGTGCGGCAAAATAATTTTGCGGCATTCGTTCTCGAAGAACTCGGTTATGAGCGATTTGCTCTGCAATTCGGCGCCCGCGTCGAGTCAAATCGGTATCGGCCGGAGAACGGCATTCTTTACGAAACCCGCAATTTTACCGGCTTTTCGGGTGCAGCGGCAGCTCGATTTGCCCTTTGGGAAGGCGCGTCATTCATTACGAACTTCACCAGCGCATACCGCTCGCCGGCTCTCGAAGAACTCTACAACGAAGGCCCCCACATCGGCACGATCACGTTCGAGATCGGCGATCAAGACCTGACACGCGAACGCTCGAACGGCATCGAGTTCAGTCTGCGTCAACGCGTAAAAGATCTGCGCTTCAACGGCAGCGTTTTTTATTATCGGATCGACAATTTTATTTTTATTGCACCGCAAGACGCTGACGGCGACGGTCGCGTTGATGTCGAAGATAATCTGCCGATCGGAGCGTTCACGCAAAATGATGCAAGATTTATCGGCGCCGACTTTTCGTTCGACGCAGATGCGAGCGATTGGCTGGGAGTCTTTTTTGCGGTTGACGCTGTCAATGCCGAGCTGCGAAATGGCCCGCCGCTGCCGCGAATAACGCCTCGGCGCGCGCGCGTTGGCGTCGAGCTTCGTTATGAAGGTTTGTCCGTTCGGCCCGAAGTCATCTTTGTCGGATCACGAAAGATCGACAGTGTCTTCTCGCTCGAGACACCAACCGACGGCTACAAACTTTTTAACATCAACGCGTCATACACGATCGCCACAAAACGCACGGCACACATCTTTTCGTTCAGCACGACCAATCTTGGCAACCGGCTTTATCGCAATCACCTTTCCTTTATCAAAGACCTCGCACCCGAACCAGGTCGCAATGCGCGATTCAGCTACACGATCAGGATTTTGTAGCAGCGTCGGTTATAATTTCGGTTATGAAAAACGAGACGCTTTCATTCGACACGGGCGGTGGAACGACCACCGCCTACGTCACATTTCCCGACGGAGAGGACGCCGAAAACGGCAAGGCTGTAATTGTTATTCACGAATGGTGGGGTCTGAACGACCACATCAAAGACATCGCACGTCGTTATGCAAACGCCGGTTTTACGGCAATTGCGCCCGATCTCTATCGCGGCGAAATTGCGAAAGACAGCGGCGAGGCGTCGGAGATGATGAATGCTCTCGCGATCGAAGACGGGCTCGCCACGATCGGTAACGCGATCGACGCGGCACGGCTGGCGTTCGACATTTCGCACTTCGGCATCACGGGTTACTGCATGGGCGGGACGTTTGCGTTTCGTTCGGCGTGCGAATTAGAGGGACTGAGCGCCGCGGCGCCGTTTTACGGCGACATTCCCGACGACGATGTTTTGCGGCGACTGACCGTGCCGACGATTTTTATCTCCGGCACGCGCGATGGCTGGATAACGCCGGAGAAAGTTGCGCAGCTTGAAGATGCGACCGAGCGCTTTGAACTTCCTGTCACGTCGGTAAAATACGACGCCGATCACGCTTTCTTTAACGATACTCGCCCCGAAGTTTATAACGCGACGGCGGCGAACGACGCTTGGGCGCTCGTCAAGGGATTTTTTAACGACAAGCTATAAAATTTTCAGGCGTCGATCTTGTGGTAAGAGCCGTGCCAGCGCCGATCACTCGCCATTTCGCTCTTCGGTTCTAACTGCGGAAACTCGGATCTACGAAACAGACGATCGACGCCATTTGTGCCGAATCCGATCACATCGACCTCGCCGCTCACTCGTAATTTATACCGAAAATTCACAGCCATTCTTGCCAATCATTTCGATTCAAGTTAGATTATTTTTAGCCCAGATATTTTGAACTTTTTTCGGAGATCATAGAAATGCCTACATCGATTTGTCCCGAGTGCAGTGAGGAAGTTTACGTTGACGCTGAGTGCGAACAAGGTGATAACGTGTCGTGCGACGAGTGCGGTTCGAGTCTCGAAATCGTCGGTCTCGACCCGATCGAGCTCGATCTGATGGCCGACAAAGATGACGATCACGTGGGCGAACGCGACGATTTTGACAGCTATGATTACGACGATAACTGATACTAAAAATCGTTTAAGCTGACCGAACCTCAACGCCAAACCGGTCAGGATGACCGACTTCTTTTTCCTTCGTAACTGTTGAATTTTCTGCAAATTGCTCGTAATTCGAGCTTTCCTGTCGTGGCACGGCGATTGAGATGCCTCTTCTCGTGCGTCGCGCGCCAAGCGCTCCGTTTGCCAAGGTGGTAAAATGTTGTCCGACAAAACAAAAATATATTTGGTAAAGTTCTGGCCCGTCTGGCTTATTGTGGCGGTGCCTTTGCTGTGGTTTTTATTTGCATACTTCGGCGCGGAATTCGCGTTTGTTCTTACACCGCTCATTTTTGCGGCAGCTTATTTTTACAGTCTCCATTTGAAGCGACAACTCGCTGAAAAAACCGAGGAGATTTCGCAGGCAGGCCGTGTCCATCTCGCGACGGTCGAGGCTCTTGCGACCGCGATCGACGCGCGAGATCAAGTCGGCATGGGCCACGTGCGACGCACGCAAATCTACGCGGTCGGTATCGGCAAAGCGCTCGGCCTGCCGGAAAACGAGATCGACGCGCTCAGAACCGGTGCCCTGCTTCACGACATCGGCAAGCTCGCCGTGCCCGATCACATTCTTAATAAAACAAGTTCGCTGACCGAGGCCGAGCTTGAAAAAATAAAAATTCACGCCGAGGTCGGTGCGTCGATTCTCGAAAAGGTCGGGTTCGATTACCCGGTCGTACCAACCGTCAGATTTCACCACGAGGCGTGGGACGGCGCGGGCTATCCACAGGGTTTGAAGGGCAAGGACATTCCGCTCACCGCACGAATCTTGTCCGTCGCCGACGCTTTCGACACGTTGCGGGGCGAGCGGCCATATCGTCCGGCGCTCGCGCGCGAAAAGGCAAGACAGATCATTCAATCGGAATCGGGTTCGCGATTCGACCCGATGGTCGTCTCGACGCTGATCCGCCATCTCGCCGCTTTTGAAAAGGAGATCGTCGCCGGCGGCTTTGCCTACACCGAGGCGAACAACGGAGCACACGGCGAACCGAACGAGAACTTCGTCGAACAGATAAAGAGCGCTAACCGTGAGGTCTTTAGCCTCTACGAGCTCGCACGCGAATTCAGCTCGTCGGCTGATCCGAAAGAAACGCTCGAATTGTTTTCGGCAAAGGTGAGCGAGTTAGTGCCGTTCGACACGTGCGTGGTTTATCTGCTCGATCGCGGCAAACGCACGGCGAGTGCGGCGCACGTTTCGGGCGTCAACGCCGATTTGCTGCGTTTGCACCAGGTTAAAGTGGGCCAAGGCGCGACGGGCTTTGCGCTCAAGTCGCGCGACGTCGTTCGCAACGCCGAGCCGGATCTCGATTTCTTTTACACACAGCCCGAATTGACGCAAACTTACAATACGATGGCGTCGATTCCGCTGATCGCCGACGAAGAGTTGATCGGCGCCGTGACGATCTACTCGGGCGAGCTCGAGAGCTACGGCGAAGAGCACATTCGCCTGCTCGAAACCATCTCGCGCATCGCCGCCGACGCGGTTAACAAATCGCTCGAACATGACGAAGCACGCACCTACGCGCTCACCGATCCGATGACCGGCTTGCCGAATGCACGCAGTCTGCAAATGCAGTTTGAAAAGGAAGTCGCGCGTGCCGGCCGGGCCAAGAGCAGCTTTCAAATGCTCATGCTCGACCTCGACGGCTTTAAGGCCGTTAACGATTCGTTCGGTCATAAGGCTGGCGACCGTTTGTTAAAAGAGCTGAGCAAAGTCATTCTCGACCAGCTTCGCGAATACGATTTTCTCGCACGTTACGGCGGCGACGAATTTGTCGCGCTCATTCCCGAATCCGTTCCCGAAGATGTCGCCGAGCTTATCGTCCGCATCGAAAAAGCAGTTGCCGAGTTTGAACTAAAGATCGCCGACGACCGTGTGGCAAAAGTCGGCGTCAGTCTCGGCAGCTCGAGCTTTGAGCGATACGGCGGCAACTTCGACGAGATGGTCGCCGCCGCCGACAAAGCGATGTACTTACGCAAAACTCACCGCAAAACGTTATCCGCGCCTGCCGAGCATCACGCACCCGTCGGCGTTCCGACCGAGAAGCTGGCCAAGCCCGACCCACTCGACGACAACCTCATCGTCGAACTCGACGACACGCACATCCTCAACGTGGCGTCGATAAATTAGTTTCATCCGCAATAAACCCGCTTGCCAAAATACTCGGCCGACTCATCACAGTCTAGTGAATCCGATTCTGCTAAACGAACGAACGGATTCAACAAGTATCTTACTTTTAGATTGAAATTAGATTAAATTGGTGTAACATCTCTATACACAAATGCGGATTGCAAATTCGCGTAAACACATAGCGGTAATAAATGTGGTTTGATCAGCATAAGCCTTATTGTTGCAAATTGTTACAAGGGTTCGCTTTTCAAGCTTTTTGTCCTAGTCTATTCCAAAAACTGGAGGTTTTTTTCAGATGAGATATTTCGTATATTCGTTAATGATGGTGGCTGCGTTTACCTTTACGGCCTTTGCTCAGGGCTCGACTTCTGAGATCACTGGCAAGGTGACCGATCCGAACGGAGCGGTAATTGCCGGTGCGACTGTCACCGCAACCGATGCAAACAAAGGCGTGGTTCGAACCGCAACGACGGACGCGGACGGAAATTACTCGTTTTTGAATCTCGTTCCGGGGTCATATAACATGCGCGTCCAGGCGACGGGCTTTGGGCCGCAGGTAAGAAATGCGTTTCAGGTCACCGTTGGACAGACGGCGGACCTGGATTTCGCCCTCAAGGTCGGAGACGCGACCGCGATCGTCGAAGTGACCGCCGACCCTCTGGCCATCGAGACCGAGCGGTCTCAGCAATCGACCACCATCAACGAACGATTTATTCGCGACCTGCCGATCGACCGGCGTGATTATCTGACCTTTACTCTGCTTACACCCGGTGTCGTAGATTCGAACGCTCTGGCCGACAATTCGGATTTTCGCGTTGCTCAGACACCGCAGAGCGGCATTTCGTTCTATGGCAACAACGGTCGCGGAAACAGCATAACCGTCGATGGGGCCGAAGCTAATGATCAAGGTGGTGGCGTTCGATCGACGCTCAGCCAGGAAGCAGTGCAGGAATTTCAGATCAACCGAAGTAATTACAATGCAGAGCTCGGCGGGGCCAGCGGCGGCGTTGTCAACATCGTTTCGAAAACCGGGACTAACAATTTTCACGGCAGTGTATTCGGATATTTTCGTAATCAATCGCTCGATGCCGCCGATCCGTTCGCCGTCGTATTGACGGGCACAAGCCTCAACCGCGTAAAGCCGGACGCAGCCAGGCAGCAATACGGTTTCACGGTCGGCGGGCCTATAAGGAAGGACAAATTGTTTTTCTTTGGCGGATACGAGGGGCTGCGTCGACGTGAATCTTCGGTCGTCTCAGTTTTGACCGATCTGCGTATTTTCCAACCGACAGCCGCCCAGCAGGCGATCATCAATGGATTGAATACTCGCCCAGATCAAACCCCGATCGTATGTTTCACCGGCCAACCGGCTATCACGCCTGCCATGTGCGGAGCTGCTCTGCAATCGACACTCACCGCAAAGCAGAGCACACAGGACCTTTTTAGAAATAACAGCGGCGTTTTTCCATTCGACAGTAATTCGAATGCAGCATCCGGTCGTCTCGATTACATCCCGAGCGACGAAAATACGTTTTTCCTGCGATACAACTATACAAAACGCGACGACAGCAATCAGGCGATTCGAGCTCTCGTCGGTTTTTCGCGGGCAAACAACACCGACAACCTCGACCACAACATGGTTGGAAACTGGACACACTTGTTCAGCTCAAACACGATAAACGAAATTCGCTTTCAGGCAAACTACAACAAGTTAGTTGTTGTTTCGACCGATCCAAATGGCCCTGAATTAAATGTCACCGGGTTTGGATTTTTTAATCGCGACATCTTTCTACCGGCTTTTAACACCGACCGACGATATGAATTAGCCGATAACTTGTCGGTGTTGCGGGGCAATCACCGGATGAAGTTTGGCGGCAGCGTCCTGTTGCGCGCCGGATCATTCGACGACCAGACATTTTTTAGTGGACGTTTTGGTTTTAGTGTTTTGCCAGGCTCGTTTATCAGCCCACAGCTTGCCACGACCACCATTAACCAGCTACAGGGTCTCGATAATGGATTACCGACTTCGTATCAGCAGGGTTTTGGTGACGGGATAGTTAAAGGTAAAATCCCGATTTACTCGTTTTACGGACAAGATACGTGGAATGTTACCCCGAACCTCACCATAAATTTTGGCGCTCGTTACGAAGTAGATGTGCGAAGAAAGCCGCTTCCGACATACCATAAGAATATAGCTCCGCGGATCGGCCTATCTTGGGATCCATATGGCGACAAGAAAACGGTAATTCGCGCGGGTTATGGCATTTTTTACGCCCAGATCCCATTTGTGATCGATTATGTTGTTCAGTCACTTAACGAGATAAATGGCGTCAGACAGATCCCGCAGGTTTTGACTACGCTCAACGCAGCCAATCCCTTCGCCGTTAATGGGCCGGTAAATATATTCCGCACGCTGAGGGCGCAAGGCGTGATCGGCATACCGACCACGATCCGTACGATCAGACCGTCGGACCTCGCGCAGTTCGGCATAACCGTTTCGCAAACCGGCCCGCGAAATCCGCTTACCGTCATATTCCGGGCCGACCCGACGTATCGAGGCCCGCGGGCTCAGCAAGCGAGTCTTGCCGTCGAACAGGAATTGGCTCCTGGCTTTACATTCGGTGTCAGCTACACCTATGCGCTCACGCATTTTATTACGCGGGCTCGTGATATCAATCTGCGAGATCGCCCGATCGGTCCGCGTGGAATTCGCGAGTATGGCGCGTTTGCACCTGATTGTGTCCTCCCGGTCGGTACCCCCGCCAACTGTTTTAAAAATCCGACACTGTTCCAGGAAATTATTTACGAATCCGCGGCGGCCGCCTACTATCACGGTATCGTCGCGGAATTTACCAAACAATTTGGCCGAAACATTGCCATCTCGGGCAACTACACATTTAGCGAGGCAAACGATCAGGTGGTTGACTACAACAGCGATTTTCGCTCTAACGATCAGCTGGATGGGGACGCGGAATATTCGCTTTCTTCGTTCGATCAACGCCATAAATTTGTTATTTACGGCGTGCTGCAAAGCCCTTCGCGCAATGCGTTTCTTCGCGATTGGATGATTACGCCGATCTTTCGCGCCAACAGCGGCCGCCCGTTTAACCTGCTTGCCGGCGCCGATGTCAACGGCGATCGCAGCACAAATGGCGACCGTCCGCTTTTCACTGTCGGTGGCGTTGCGTCAGGTTCGTTAGGCAGAAACGCAGGAATCGGGCCTGGTTTCGCGACCTTCGACATGCGGTTGACGCGCAAAATACGCTTTTCGGAAAATGTCAGCCTAGACCTGACGGCCGAGGCCTTCAACCTGCTGAACCGCCTCAATTTTGCGTCGGTAAATAATACTGTCGGCACTACCTTTGACAGAAATGAGAATATCAAAGGTCGCAGCGATGTGGGTCCGAGCACTCCGCTCGGATTTACTTCGGCTTTTGATCCACGACGTATCCAGCTTGGTTTGAAATTGAGGTTCTAACAATCTGAAATAAAACTGATGCACAAAATTTAACTGGATTAGTAATTTCTAATCCAGTTATTTTTTGATGTGGCGCGAAACTGTCGTCGCTTGAGTTTTAAAACGCCTGTGAAAATCTGAAGTGAATGTGATCCTGCGGCAGTTTGTAGAGAGCGTTTGGGCCGACGGATTGCGGGACGATGAAGATCGGCGGATTTAAGAGGCGGCCGTAATCGAAGCCGAACTCGCCGCCGACGGGCGTTTTTATTCTGAAGCCGAGGCCGATAGTGTGTGTCCAGCGTGCGGCTTGGTTGAGACCGGGGATGTCAGTCGCAACGGGATTTGCGGGGTTGAAAATTTCTCGCGCACGACGAAAAACATTGCCGCCGTCGTAGAACGGAACTGCTCGAATAGATGTCGAGACGGGGACGCGTGCCTCGATATTTGTGATCGCGATCGCGTTGCCGCCGAACGGTATGGTGAACGGATCGAGTGCGACGGGATTGCCTCGGCTGTCACGAAAGATTCCCGTCGGCACGATGACGACACGCGGTCCGGCTTCTTCGAAATTAAACCCGCGCAGATTATTAGAGCCGCCGGCAAAGAAGCGTTCGCTTATCGGCAGCAGGCCATTGAGCGACGGAAACGCAGCGTTTGTAAAGCGGTTGCCGTTTGAGAAAACACTGCCCGCACCTAAGATTCCGCGTGCGGCGATCGTCGTGCTTCGCCCTTTAACCGATGGCAGCGTGTAGTAATAATTCGCACTCGCCTGAATTTTATTAAAGCCGATATTCGCTCCTAAAAAGGGCAGCGACACGTTGTAATCGGCCGTGACGTAGTAGCCGTTTGTCGGGTCGCTTGCGTTGTAGCGGCACGGCTCGGTCTGCTCGCCTTTAGCGATCAGTTCGAGCAGCGAGAATTTTATTGCGCAATTTTTTCGCGTATCGCGCACGATGGTCGCGCCAAAACCGGAGATGCGGTTGCGGCTGTCAGGCAGCAGCAGATCTTTGATGAGCAGGCTGTCGATGTTTACCAGTCGCACGTCCTCAAAGCGTGCACGCAGAAAAAAGATCGTGCGGTTTCTCAGGCTGAGCGTGCGGCTGGTTTCGGCGGTCAGCGCAAAACGATTGATCGTAGGACTGCCCGCCGGCGCGCCGAACTGATCGATCGGATTACCGTCGGCGTCAACTCGCTGAACAATTCCAAACGTTCCTTGATCGAACGCCGAGCGAAAAAATCGCGTCACCGTCGAATCGCGTTGAAACTGCACCGAAAGCGTCAGCGGTGCAAAACGATTTTTGCCGTCGGCAATAAATCGCGGATTTATAAAATCGAACTGCACGAGCTGCTGCCGCTGACTCATCTTCACACGTGCGCCGCCCTGCCACAGTTTGCCAAAAAGATTGAAGTGACGAATGTCGAAAAATCCGCTCAGCCCAAGATCGGTCGATGCGCCTCCACCGTAGGAAGCGAGTCGCGGCGGCTGTTCCTCGACGCTCACGATCACGTCCGACAGCCTGTTGCCGTCCGGTGCGTCGCCCGCCGGCTGCGCTCTGATCTCGACACGCGAAAAGGCATCGGTGGCGTAGAGATTTTGCTCGCTCGTGTAAATGTCGCTCGCCTTCAGCAGCTCGCCGGGCTGCAAGGTCACGGCACGCAGAATCGCCTCGCGCGTCGTGCTTTCGTTTCCGGTGACGAGCACACGGTTGATCATGACTTTGCGGCCTTCGTTCTCGATCTTGAATTCAACTTTTAAATCGCGTGTCGCATCAGGCGCCGGATCGACCGGCTCGATGATCGACGATGTAACGCGAGCGTCGAAGTAGCCCGTATCGGAATAAAATCTCGCGAGCTTTTGCGTCGCGTTTCGCACTCTCGCACGCGAATAGTTTTGCCCGACGAGCAACGGCAATTCGGCACGCAGCACATCTGTCGCGATCGCTTTATTACCCTCGATGCTGACGTCGCTGACGACCGTCGGCGGCCCTTCGATAACCTGAAAAGTAATGATCAGATCGTCACCCGTGGGCGACACGCCTTGATTGACTATTACCTGCGCATCGCGATAACCGAGCTCCGACATCAGCGACCTGATCGTGTTTTGGTCTTCGTCGAGAATCGGTCCGCTCGTGTAACCACGCCCGTAACCCAGAACCGGAATGACGCCAAAAACATTCGCCTCCTGCGATCTCAAAACGGTGAGAACATCTTCGATCGTCAGCTTGTCAGTGCCGCGAATACGAATGTCGGTAAGCGTGAGTTTGCGGTTAAGATCGACCTTGTATTTGATCTGTACTTGCCGCCCGGTGAGGTCTTCGCCGCTGAGGAACGAGCACAGAAACTGCGTGTCGTTTGCGATCGCGACATTCTCGGTATCGACGAGCGGCGGCGTCGCCGAGCAGAATGGCGTCACGTCTGCGAAGAAATATCCCTGCTCCTGATAATTGTTCTCGAGCCGCCGTTCGCCCTCAACGATCGCGGCAAAGTCGAGCGTGCCGTCTCGCAAAACCGGCAGCAGATCGCGTCGCGATTCCTTTTTGGTCTTTCCCTCATTCTCCCTGACCACCTCGACGGTCGGCCCGGCGCGTCCCGTAAAGTTTACCGAGATCGTGTTCGCATCGCTGTCGTAGGTGACGCGCGGTTCGTCGAGTTCGGGCGCGCCCAATTTATCCTTACGGAGAATCTCGCGAATCTTCGCTGTGTCGGCAGCGAGCCGTTCGCGAGAATAAAGTCCGCCTTTTTTAAGTTTCAGCGCGTTTGGCGAGATCGGTTTCTCATAACCGCCGATCTTTACCATCACCTCATCGACGCGTGCAGGTTCGCCCGGCGCGACACGAAAGGTCACGCCGACATCGGTTCGATATTGCAGCGGACGCTGTTCGTATGTGACCTCTGAGCGATAATAACCACGCTCGCGAAGATAATCGAGAATCTGATCGGCGTTGCTGCGAAGCGTCTGCTCAGTGATAACCGAACCGGGCTGAACCAGATTGAGCTTGAAAAGCAGATCGTCCTCGGTAACTTTTTCGCCCGCGGCTTTGCCGACGACTACCTCGACTCGCTGTGCCTGCGTTTTGCGTTTTACGTCGAATGTGAGCGAGACACCACCGCCGTCGAGCGCGGCCGAAACCGTAACCGTATCGACTTTTTTTGTGTTGTAGAGAGCCTCGATCGCGTCGCGAATGCGCGGACTCGAATAAACTTCTCCGACCGCATCGCGAACCAGGCCGCGATATTCCTCGACAGATTTCGTGTCGTCCTCGGCACCGGTGATGACGATCTCGATCTTTGTAATTCGCTGCTGCTCGTATTTGTTTTGAGCAAACGTGCTAACGACGAAGAGCAGCAATATTGCAACGGATAACACCGGGAAAAAGCGCTTCGTCCTCCCGGCGATCATTGTTAGACCAATTATGTCTTTTATCTCGGCGATCTCTGTGTCCTCTGTGGCTAAAATCTTTTCCTAAACCGAACCTCGAAACTAAAATTGTCGCGGTTGCGCGTGACGTTGGTCAGCGCGCGATTTTCGTATTGAGCGACAAACGACAATCGATTCGATACGCGATACTCGAACGCCAGAACCTGATTCTGATCCTGCGAAAGATTTGTCGAGTACGTGACGCGCAGATTGTTGTTTATCTGTCGCCCGACCGTGAGGCGTGCCGTCGCATTCAATTGCTGGCCCGAAACTATCGGGTCGATCTCGAAAACATTAAGTCCGAAAAGTTTGTCGGTCGCCTTTTGCACAGGATCGTTGATGATCGTGTCGGTCAAAACCTCGGCCGCAGTGCTGATGCCGGTTTGAGCAAATGTCGGTAAGCCGCCGGCCGTATTCGTCAGGTTGCCGGTCGTAATAAGCGAAACGACATCGGCCTGCGGCAACGCCGGGCTCGAACGAACGGTCAGCGTCGCAAGTTCCGATTCTTTAAGCGGGCCGTTGTAATTTACAAAAATTTGGTAACCCGCGATCTCGGTTTCGCCCTGTAGTTGAAGCACAGGATCGATCGCCGTATCGGGCGGAAATTCGAGCACGCCGCGTTGGACGATGTAGCGATCTTTGCGGAAAAGGATCGTGCCGCTATTCGCGGTGATGCGGCCCGCGAGCCGCGGATTGACCGCATCGCCGCTCAACGCGAGCGAAACCGACGCCGTGAGATCTGCGATGTTGTTGCGAACTACAAGAGCGTCACGTCCCTCGATCACGAGGTCGAAACGCACCGGCAACGATGCGCCGGAGCTCGCCGACAGCACCGCGTCACGACGCGAAGTGAGCAGATTCGCGAGATCGATGTCTTTAGAATATAAACTTCGGCGAGCGAGCACGCGGCCCGAAATCGTGAGTTGCAGCGGCGCGTTCGCGGACAAACGTTGCCCGCTGACCTCGAGTCTCGCATCGCCGGTTGTCACAAAATCTTTTGGCAGCGGTACGGTCACATTGTCGCCGACCAGCTCGAAGCGAAACGCCGACACGCTCAAACCGTCAAGCGACCCGCCGCCGCTTGCCGTAAATTTGCCGCCGCCGAGATAACCGGTCGCTTCCTCGACTTCGACTTGATCGCTCGTGAAGATCAGCCGCGCTTTAATTCGATCAGCCGTGAATCTGTCGGTGCCGAGAAACGACGCGACCGAGCCGTTGACGACGTTCGCCGTGCCCGAGAGTCGCGCGGTCGAGTTCGGTCCCGACAAACGAATGGCCGCATCGGCTAACCCTCCGAAGAAAGTATCTTTTGAAAAAAGATTTAGCAGCGTGAGATTTACGCGGCCGTCGATCGACAGGTCGTTTATCGCGTCATCGCTCAGAGCTTTTGTCCCGGCGATCGTCATATTCGAGCCGCCGCCGGAGAAACGCGCTTTTTCAAAAACGATTTCGCGGCTGTTAAAGCGGATCACGACCGGTTCGGACGCGGACAAAGGCGTGTCCTCTATCTGTAAAGCGAGCTGCGAGAAATTCGCCGTGCCACTCAAATTGTCCGCCGTGAAAACGCGCTTGCCGGTCGAATCGATCGTCGTCAGATTGCCGTTGAATTCGACCCGGCCGGTTCCGGTGCCCGTGATCGGATAATTTTTTAGCTGCGGCACGAACGCGAGGAACGGAGCGAGCGGACTCTGATCAAAATCTGTCGAAGCCGTCAGCGGCATTTCGTCGCGGCCAAAATTTACAGTTGCATTTATGATCTGCGGACGGCCTTCGAGCGTCGCGGTGACATTCGCGGTCAGCACCTGTCCCTGAGTCACGCCGTTGAACGTCACTTCGCCAAACGCATTCTCGCCGACATTGACTCCGCGTGCGACGCCGTTGAAATTCACGTCAAAGGTCGAAGCTTGCGAAGCGGTGCCAGTCGCCTTTGCCGTAAAATCCATTTCGCCCGTGATCACGGGGATCGCGTCGTTCGGCGGCAAAAAAGCGAGTGCGAGCGGCACCGGAACGGCGTTGCCCGAGAGGTCGAAGTTAAACGCTTCGCTCGCGCGGTCGTAATTTCCTTTCACGCTCAAACGTCCGGCGCCGACGCGCATCTCGGCTTGTTCGAGATCGATGCGAGTTCCGGCGAACACCGCTTTGACCGCCAGATTATCGAAAGACTGTCCTGCGATCACGCCCGTCGCGGCAGCTAGATTTATCTGCCCTTGCGCGTTGTTCGGCAGCCCGCGAATATCGACCGTGCCCGACGTTCGCCCGTCGAGATCGCGAATTCGCACCGGCAGTTCGACCGGCAATGCGGCGAGCAAACTGCCCGCATTAATATTTGTCAGCGTCGCCGTGACAGCCGTGTTATTAACGCCGCCGTTTGGAATATCAACTGTAAAATTCGCCGTGCCGCCGTCGCGTTGACGCAAGTTCCCGTTCGCGAGCTGCGTGCCCAACGGCGTGACCGAAAGGTCGGTCGTCACGCTTCCGAGTTCTTTTCCTTTTAAAGAAATCGATTCGAGCGCCGCGCGTCCCGTTACGTTCGGATCCGCAAAGTTACCCGTGACCTGCCCGTCAAAACTCAGATTGCCCGCCACCTGAACCTGCATCTCGTCCATCTGAGCCGCAAACTCCGGCGAGACGCCGAGCACGCGAATAATTCTGTCAACCTCGTTCGCGTCCGTCGATCGAAGCGCCAAGTTGAGATCCGAATTCTCGTCCTTCAGATCAAATCGGCCGGTCGCGTCGAGACTGCTGTTCGTCGATTTGAGATTCGCGACGTCGATGTTAAAAAGTCCGTTTGTCGCGCTCAAATTTATTTTGCCGCTGAGCGGTATCAGGCCGTCATCCGCGCTTCCCGCGTTCGCGACGATGTCCGCGTTGAGCGTTCCCGAAGCGTTGCGAAAATTCGTTCCCGTGAAATTGAGATCGACGCGACCAGTCGTTTCGCCATCGACCGGTATCACGCGGCCGGCTTGCAAAGCCAACAACTTACTAATATCAAGATTTGTAAAATCAGCTTTGATCTGCGACTGCGTTCGGTTGTTGAGCGCGATGATCGCGTTGCCGTTGAGGCTGCCGTCCATCACATCGGCGTTCAGTTCGTTTAGCGCGACACGATCGTTAGTAACATCGACTTTCGTGCGAGCGGCTCCGAGCGCGACGCTGCCGAGCGAACCGCCGCCTAGACTCATGTCGGCCGTCACGCGGTAGCGGCCCGACGGTTCGACGATAAATATAGGACGCGCGATCTTTACGTTTTCGAGATTGCCGCCCTCGACGAGAGTCGAAGTTTTATTCAGCGCGACATTGCCGGCGTCGATGTCGTCGGAACGCCCTTCGACACGGCCCTGACGAATTGTCAGTCGCACGCCGCCGATGTTCAGGCTGCCGAGATTCGCAGCGTCGGTAGTGATCTTTGCAACGCGAAGTTTATCTGCGTAAATGATCGTCTCAACTTTGTTATCGCGAAGCTCGACTGACGGCGCTTCGAGACCGAAGATACTCGTCACGTCTGCATCGAGCTGCTCGGCGCGAAGATTGTCGGCGAACACCTCGTTCGATGTCGGCAGATTGGTGAATCGAAACTTATCCGCAGAAAGATTTTTGAGCCTCGCGCCCTTAACCTCAGCCGACTGCGAACGCAGCCCGTCCGTCTCAACATCGGTTCGACCGCCTTTGTCGGTCACGCGAACGTTGCGCCCGCTGATGCCGTTCAGTTTGTAATCTTCGGTCGTGAACGAGCGCGCTTGCGCGTTCGGCGAAGTGAGTCGCGTTGTTCCATCGCCGTTTGTGAGTTTTAAGTTGCTCGCATTAAGATCGCGGAACTCGTTGTTCTTAATTTTTAAACTGCTCGTGCGACCCGACGCGACCTCAGCACGAAGTTGACGATCTTTGTATTCAGCAAACGCATCTCTCAAAAACAAACCGCCGAGCGACAACGACTTCGAGCTCGCAGCCGCGGCTTGCAGATCGCCGAGCCAGCGAAAATCCGTTCCCGTTCCGCGAACATTGCCGACAAGTTTTAAAAAATCGACGCGAAAATCGTCAAACGTCAACATGCGGGCGATCGCCGTTCCGTTCGCGTCATACGAATTATTGACGCCGCTGACCGTCGCGTTGACGTTGACCGCCTGCAGATAAACGCCCGCGGCACGCAAACTTTGGCTGTCCGCCTCGCCCCCGATCTTGTAGGTCTCGCCTTCGCCGGTCACGCGACCTCGAAAATTCGCGATGCCGGTCATCGCCGTGCCGCCGGAAAAAACTGTCGCGGCCTGCGTCAGATCGACGGTTGATCGAATGTCGAGATCGTATTTCGGTGCGGCCCAGTCGGTGAGCGTTCCGGTCAGCGTCGATTCGCCGGTCGGCGTCGTCAGCCGAAATTCACTGATCTCCGCACCAGTCTGGCTGGCGACGCCGGTCGCTCGAATGTCGATGTTCTCGACGGTTTTTTGATCGTATGCAAAATTAGAGTCGGTCGATGTCAGGTCGAATTTGTAGCGTTTCTGATCGTCCGGAATATCGTTGTTCTCAGGTTCGAGAAAAAAAAGAAGGTTCTTTGCGTCACCCGATATTTTTCGCGACAAATCGCCAAAGTGAATGACGCTGTCCTGTATCGAAACTCGAGCCGACTCGTATTTAAAGTTGACCCGCGCGCCGGGCTCGTCCTCGACAAACTTCAGATTCGCAAAATTCGAACGCCCGTTCTCGTCGAACTTCACCCAAACCTCTGCACCGTTGATCTCGGTCGAATCGATAACGATGTCGCGGCTGAGCTGCCACGAATACAGATCTTGCACGGTCATAGCAAGCTGCGCGTCTCGAATAAAGAAAACTTTTTCGCCGGTCAGCTTGTCGTTGAATGTCGCGTTCTTAAGTTCCAACGCGAGCGGATTGACGGTGACGCGAAAAACGTCCGCGTCGAACTCGATGCCGATGTCCGCCATCTTCGCGACGAACTGCGCCTTGATGTAAGGATCGAAAACCTGATTGCGATACAGAAGAAAAGCGAGCAGCGACACGAGCACGACGAGCAGAGCGATCGTGCCGACAGCGATCAGCGAACAGCGGCGCGTGAATGCTCGGCGACGTGGCGGCGGCGCTTTTTCCTCTCGCTCTTCAGGCCTATTTTTTTCCTCGTCAGAGGCCATAAAATCTACAAACTGACAGTCTCGACTATCTCGAGATCAAACGCATCAAGCGCCGTGACACGCGGCGGATGATTTGTAAGCAGGCGAATTTTATTAACGCCCAAATCTTTTAAGATCTGTGCTCCGATGCCGTAATCACGCGTGTTGCCGTAACCGGTCTCAGCTCTTGCCGTTTGAAAATCTACGCCTTTCTCTTGCATCAGCGCGTATGTGCGGAGCTGATTGACGAGATCGAGATTGTTCTCACGCTGCCGCAAATAGAGCAGCAGACCTCGTCCTTCCTGCGAAATTTTTTCGAGAGAGTCAGAAACCGCACCGGCTGCCTCGCCGATGGTCGTTCCCAACATGGCAAAGGTCACATTCTCGGTTTGGACGCGCACGAGAGCGGCGTCGGTTGCACCCGAAACATCGCCCAATACAAAGGCCACATGTGTTTCGCCGTTGATCACATTTTCATAAACGATCGTACGAAATTTACCGTAACGCGTCGGCAGATCGCACTCGACGACGCGGCGAACGAGCATCTCGCGCGCTACGCGATAACGAACGAGGTCCGCGACCGAGACGATTTTTAAATCGTGCTTCGCGGCAAAATTTTCGAGTTCCGGCATACGCGCCATCGTGCCGTCGTCGTTCATGATCTCGCAGATCACCGCCGCCGGCTGTAATCCGGCAGACCGTGCAATATCGACGCTCGCCTCGGTCTGACCGGCTCGAACGAGCACGCCGCCGTCCTTTGCACGCAGCGGAAAAACATGACCCGGTCGCGCAAGATCGGAGGCTCGCGACGCCGGATCGACGGCCGTCTGTATTGTTTTTGCGCGATCTGCCGCCGAAATTCCGGTCGTCACGCCCTCGCGTGCCTCGATCGAAGTCGTAAACGCCGTGCCCATGCTCGACGTGTTCTCGGTCGTCTGCGGAAACAGTTGCAATTCGCGACAACGCTCTTCCGTCATCGGCAAACAGATCAACCCGCGACCGTGCACGGCCATGAAATTTATAATTTCAGGCGTAACTTTCTCAGCCGCGCAAACGAGATCGCCCTCGTTTTCGCGGTCTTCGTCATCGACAATGATGATCATTTTGCCGTCGCGTATGTCGCCGACAGCGTCGTCAATTGATGATAGCGGCATCGTAAAATTCGCTTACCTTTGCAAGCAAAAGCGCATATTAACTAAATTTTAACGAATAGCCGTAATTTAGGCGAATGATAATTTCGAAGTGCGTAGCCACGAATGCACGAATATCCAAGACTGCTCTTATTCGTGCATTTCGTGGCAATCCTCTCCGCTTTTTGTCGTTTCGGCTGCATCTTGGCACAATAAACCTGAACACGATGAGCGCAGACATAAAAGAGTGGATCGTTGTTGCGATATTTTTAATTTTCTTCGTCGCGACGATCATTGGCGAGGTAATTTGGCTCGTTCGACGCCAATGGGCAAACTCGTCGCGTGCCGTTGCCTATGTTCTGATCTCGCGATAGCAGGCGTGGTTTGGTTCGTTCTCACGCTTTTTTTCGTGATGAATGCATTTGGGCCTGCGGGTGCCGGGCCGACGCAGGGAAGCGAGTGGCGAATGTGGTTTCTGCTCATTGTCGGAATTCTTTTTCCACCTATTGAGATTTTTTTGATCAAGCGCGCGTTTCTCTCAATCTTTAGAATCCAAACAGGCGGACGTGCCTGGACTTACTCAATTGTCATAACAATTTTGCTCCTCGCTGCGATTCTGATTCCGCCCGTGTTATTTTTTTATCTCGTCTGATATGCACTTCGTCGTCGGCACAGCCGGACACATCGATCATGGAAAAACGGCGCTCGTCAAAGCTCTGACCGGCGTCGATGCCGATCGTCTGCCCGAAGAAAAACGGCGCGGCATTACCGTCGATCTCGGCTTTGCCGAAATGAGTGTCGGTGAAACACATTTCGCGTTTGTCGATGTGCCGGGACACGAGCGTTTTGTAAAAAATATGCTCGCCGGTGCGAGCGGCATCGACCTCGTGCTGCTCGTCATCGCGGCAGACGAAGGCGTCATGCCTCAGACGCGAGAGCATTTTGATATCTGCCGCCTGCTCGGCGTAAATGCAGGAATAGTTGTACTTACAAAGTCCGACCTCGTTGACCCCGAAACACTCGAACTCGCAAAACTCGATGCCGCAGAACTCGTCGCCGGATCTTTTCTCGAGGACGCGCCGGTCCTCGCTGTTAGTTCACGAACAAAGGATGGTATTGACGAACTTAAAAAATCTCTCGTCGCCAGAACGCACTCGTTAGCAAAAGCAGAAGACCGGCTCGTTGCGCGTCTGCCGATCGACCGCAGCTTTTCGATGAAGGGTTTTGGCGCGGTCGTGACCGGCACGCTCGCGTCGGGTGAGATTGTGGAAGGTGACGAATTTGAATTGATGCCGTCGGGCGAAAAAGTGCGCGTTCGTGGACTACAGACGCATGGCAAGTCTGTAAAATCGGTTTTCGCCGGACAGCGCGTTGCGGTCAATCTCGCCGGAATCGAACATTCGAAAATCGTACGCGGGATGACGCTCACCACTGCTAGTATTTTACAGCCGACGCAGATCATCGACGCTGAGATTGAAGTTTTGGCTGACGCAGCAAAACCGCTTCGCACGCGTCAGCGCGTCCGCGTGCACCTTGGAACGAGCGAAACACTGGCGCGAATGCAGGTTTTAAATTCGTCCGCAGAAATCACTGCGGGCGAAAAAGATTTTGCTCAAATTCGTTTCGAGTTGCCGGTCGTCGCCGTCGCGGGCGAGCGGTTTATTATTCGCAGCTATTCGCCACAAACGACGATTGCCGGTGGTGTCGTGATCGACACGTATGCGCCAAAACATCGTCGTGCCGATTTTGACGAAGTGAGCAAATACTTAAGTAATTTGTTGTCGGCGCAAGATGACCACACTGCAAAAGTAAACCTTCTTGTCGGAGCCGCCGGAACTACCGGATCAAGTTTCGCCGAACTTCAATCACGCATCGCGCTCAAAAGCGATGTTTTAAAATCTGCAATCGACGAGAACATCAATGGCAGCGTGCTAGTTGCAGCCGGCGAGAGATTTATCACAACGAAAAATTTTGACGCGCTGAAAAATTCCGTTGAATCGACGATAAATAAATTTCATAAAAGTGAGCCGCTCGCTAAAGGCATCTCTCGCGAAACCTTACGTGAAAACGCCTCGCCCTTTGTGCCCGTAGAAGTATTTAACGCCGTCATTACAGGGCTTCATGCATCCGGCGATATTATTATCGACAGAGATGTACTGCGGCTCACAGCCCATAAAACCGAGCTTTCTGATGTCGAAGCGAATTTGAGCGACAAGATTTTGACAAGCTATTTAAACGCTCGGTTAGAGCCGCCGCGTCTCGACGAAGCTCTCGACGCGGCGATCGCCGGCACGAGATTTTTGCGAATCGACGCGCGAAAGTTTTTTCAACTTCATCTCGACACAGGTAATATTGTAAAAGTCACGGGCGAGTTTTATTTTGCAAAAAGCGTGATCGACAAACTCGTCGCACAGCTTCGTGCATTTGCCGATACAAGTTCTGACAGGCTGATCGATGTTGCTAAATTCAAAGAGCTTGCCGTCGTAACGCGTAAGTATGCGATTCCGCTGCTCGAATATTTCGACCGCGAAAAAGTGACGCAGCGTGCCGGTGACAAACGCATGATTTTGTAATGCAAAAATTTTTAACAGCAAAGTGGCACGACCTGATAATGGTGAACTACGAAGTCGAGCCGGACTTGCTCGCATCGCGCATTCCCGCAGGAACCGAACTCGATCTTTTCGAAGGCAAATGTTTTGTCAGCCTCGTCGGTTTTATGTTTCTCGACACGCGTGTGAAAGATTTTCTAGTGCCGTTTCATGTGAATTTTGAGGAAGTTAATTTGCGCTTTTATGTTCGTCGCGAAATCAATGACGAAGTTCGCCGAGGCGTAGTTTTTATTAAGGAGATCGTGCCGCGACGAATGATCGCTGGCGTAGCACGTGTCGTTTACGGCGAGCCGTATGAGTGTTGGAAAATGAGCCACGAATGCACGAATGAGCGAGTCAGTTATTCGTGGTCAAAGCTCGGTGTTCACAATTCATTGTGCGTCGAACGCGACAAAAGTTTCGGCGTGCCTGCGACAAATTCGCACGGCGAATTTATCATTGAGCATTATTGGGGCTACACAAAACGCGGCGAGTTTCGCACAGACGAATACAAGGTCGAGCATCCAAAGTGGGAGCTTTATTCAGTAAAAAACGAAAAGATCGAGGTCGATTTTGGTGCGACTTATGGTCATGAATTTCAATTTCTAAATGATAAAAAGCCGTATTCCGTTCTCCTCGCAAAAGGATCGGAAATCGCCGTTTACAAAGGCAAACAAATTTCTCTCTAATCACATTCCGCCTTTGCGGTCTTTGCGACTTTGCGTTAAAAATTTCTTATGATCATCGCCATCGTCGCCATCGATAAAAACTTTGCCATAGGCCGTGACGGAAAATTGCCGTGGCATTACGGCGCCGATCTTAAATTTTTTAAGAAGACGACCGTTGGCAACATCGTCGTAATGGGCGCGAGCACGTGGCGCTCGATCCACAAGCCGTTGCCCGACAGGTTGAATATCGTTCTTACTCGTTCGGATGATCTAAAATTGCCGCCGGACGTTGAGCGAATGTCGGACATACGCGACGTCATCAACCTCGCGACGACGTCCGACAAAGACGTATTTATAATCGGCGGTGCAAAAACATACGCCGCATTCGCTAACGTGATCGATAAGTGGATCGTCACCGATGTGCCGATGTCCGTCGAAGATGCGGATACATTTATGCCGCTCGATTTTCTTAAAGATTTCGTTTTGGAAAAAACGTGCGATCTCGGCGACGGTCTCACCGTGCGATGGCTAAAGAGAGTGCCACGAATGCACGAATAAGAGGAGGAAAAAAGACATTAACATTCGTGCATTCGTGGCTAATTTATTGGCTGATTTTTCAACATCACATCTGCGACGTGTGTGAAATTGTTGTAAGATAAAGTTAATTTTCGGAGGCCAAAATTATGATGGGCGGACGCACTTGGGACGAATGGATCGAGGAATATTCGCACGCGCACGAGCACCCCGTGAATAAATGGACGCACAGATTCGGCATACCGATGATCGCGTTGTCGCTGCTGCTCGTGATCCCGTCGATCTTCTTTGCGCGGCTTTGGATGATCGCGCTCGGACTTTTTATTGTCGGCTGGATACTGCAATTCATCGGCCACTATTTCGAAGGCAAGCCGCCTGAGTTTTTTAAAGACTATCGATTTCTTTTTGTCGGTCTGCGCTGGTGGATCAAAAAAACGTTCGGCTAGATAACAGCTATTAGCTGTCGGCTAACAGCTTTTAGCTGTATTTAAAACTTTCTGCTCGCTCTAATACATTGAATAGATCTCTAACCCTCGCAATCGACATCGGCACGTCGGGCGTTCGCTCTGCGTTGTATGACGATAGGGCAAAGCTTGTCCCGCGCACGTCGGTCGCGATCGAATGGTCATTCTCGACAAACGATGACGGCGGTTTTGAGATCGACGCCGAATTTGCTTTCAAACAAGTCGTCACCGCGATCGACAAATGTCTTAAGAAAGCAGAACGGGTCAACGGCGAGATCGAAAACGTCGCGAGCTGTGCTTTTTGGCACAGTCTCGTCGGTGTAGATAAACCCAGGCGACCGACGACAAAAGTTTTTGGCTGGGCCGATACGCGAAGCCGCGAATACACAACGGTTTTGCGAGAAAAATTTGACGAGCGGGAATTTCATAATCGCACGGGCGCGCATTTTCATTCGAGCTTTTGGCCGGCCAAATTGCTGTGGCTGCGGCGTGAATCGCCGGAAGATTGGAAGCGAACGACACGTTGGTTGTCGCTGAGCGATTACGTCGCTCTAAAGTTGTTTGGCGAATCAGTAACGAGCGTTTCGATGGCATCGGGCACGGGAATATTCGATCAGTGGCAATGCGATTGGGACCGCGAACTGTTGAAATATTTGAAGTTATCGCGAGCAAAACTGTCGCCGATTACCGAAGCTGACGACATAACGTTCCAGTTAAATCGCAAATTTGCAAAACGCTGGCCGCGTCTCGCGGGTGCAAAATGGTTCCCCGCGATCGGCGACGGAGCGGCTGATCACATCGGTTCATGCGGAGTTGGCAAACACCGCTCAAGTTTAATGATCGGCACATCAGCCGCGATGCGCGTTGCATGCGAAGGCAACCCGCCGAGGAAAATTCCTGATGGTTTGTGGTGTTACCGCATCGATCGCAAACGCGTGATCATCGGCGGAGCATTGAGCGACGGCGGCAATCTTTATCGACTCATAAAAAATAAATTTGACCTGCCATCGAACACCGACGAACTCATCCGACAACGCGGCCCGTCGAGCGACGATCTTATTGTCTTGCCGTTCTTCTTCGGCGAGCGAAGCACCGGCTACAACGAAGACGCTCGCGGCGCGATCATCGGGCTCAACGCGTTGCACGACGGCGTCGATATTCTGCAAGCCGCGATGGAAGGCGTTGCATTTCGCCTCGCCGACATTTACGAGCGTTTGAAAAGAGTCGCCGACATCCGCGAGATCGTCGCCTCGGGCGGAGCGCTTCGCGAGTCACCGGTTTGGACACAGATCATCGCCGACGTTCTCGGCCACGATTTACTTATTTCAGACGCACAAGAATCATCATCTCGCGGCGCGGTTTTGCAAGGGTTGAAACCAAAGGGTTAACTTTGACTTGATAAGCAACGTTATTGATTGGGCAGACGGAGATGTTACAAATCGATGAGGTGTAAATTACCCAGCCAATTCGTCAGCTTGAAAAATAACCTTGCCTTGCTGAACCACAAACTTAACCGGAATTTTAGGATTGTTGATGTCCTTGCCACCGCTTGAATGCCATTTATTTTCCCAAGCAGAAAAATAAGGTTCCAGATCTGTCGAGGTAAGTAAGTATATTGCCTTCAGCTCGATACTCTCATATATCGCAAACAACCAATCAACCTGTCGATACTTTTCGATAACGACCGGATTCATATGGTGGTGAGTGGAGAAACTTGAAGTAAGTTTTATGTTGACCGATTTAAGTTCGTACTCTTTTCCTGAATCGTCAACCGCGTCATTTCCTTCGCGACCCGGTAGTATTTTCAGCTCGCTCATCAGCAATACCTGCAATAACTTTCCTCCGTTATCTTGAAAGATATCGCCAATCCCGTGTTTTTCCGCCAATTGCTGATACAGACGTATGTGGAAGAACAGTTTTTCAAGCACCTGCTTGTCGGTTAGGTTCTCATCTTCTTCCTCAACAAGGTCGGCGATTGGACACCCCAACGCGGTTGCGAGCTTTTCGATTCCGTCGATGGAAATGTTACGTTCGGCCCGCTCAACCGAGCCGACGTAAGTTCTGTGCAATCCGGCCAAGTCAGCCAAATCTTCTTGCGACAACTTTAACTCGGCACGTCTTTTTCGTAAACTCCTTGCAAACACTTTTCTGGCTTTTGAAGGTTCTCTCGACATCGTATAAACTTACGGAGAAGAACACTATAAATCTACAGCCTATAAGTAGCAGAAATTAACCAATGCACTCGCAACCCGCATATTTCACTGATTTTGGAAAAGCCTTTTGTGGGGACTCCAGGACGCTTTTAGACGAACTTAGCGATAATTCGATTGACTTGGTGATCACCAGTCCACCATTTGCGCTTTTGCGTAAGAAAGACTACGGCAACATGGACCAGCAAGAATACATTGCCTGGTTCTCGACATTCGCCACAATAGTGTTTCGGAAGCTAAAGCCGACAGGTAGTTTCGTTATTGATTTGGGTGGTGCTTACGAACGTGGAATACCACGCAGAAGCCTATACAATTTTCGCTTACTGATACATCTATGTGACAAAGTCGGATTTAGCCTGGCCGAGGATTTTTACTGGCATAATCCCGCTAAACTCCCGAGTCCGATCGAGTGGGTAAATAAGAGAAAAATTAGGGTTAAGGATTCGGTAAATACCATATGGTGGCTAAGTAAAGAGCCGTTTCCGAAGGCGGATGTACGGAATGTGCTTACCGAATATAGTTCCCGGATGAAAAAATTGTTGGCTGATCCGGAAAAGTTTTACAGGCCAAAGGATCGGCCTTCGGGACATAATATCGGAACTGGGTTCGCCAATGACAACGGTGGAGCTATCCCTTCCAACCTGCTTCAAATATCGAATACGGAATCGAATAGTTCGTATATGCGGGCATGTAATTTGGTGGGAGAGCGCCAGCATCCCGCAAGGTTTCCCGCAAAGGTTCCAGAGTTCTTCGTTAAGTTTCTGACCGAACCGGACGATTTAGTCGTAGACATCTTCGCGGGCTCGAACACTAGTGGAGCCGTGGCCGAGTCGTTGGGTAGAAGGTGGTTTTCATTCGAAGAGAAGCGGTCCTATGTTGCGACATCTGCGTTTAGGTTTGCCAGCGCAGAAGATGAAAAAACCGTTAGAAATCTTTATGAACAAATCATGGCGGGAAATTCTGTAGATATGCAGAAATCTGTCAAACAAAACATGCTATTTCAATTCGTTTAAATATTTTTTCAAACCAATGGCAACAAAAGCAAAACCTACAAAATCAGTCGACCTCGACCAACTCTGCATCAACACTATCCGCACGCTTTCGCTCGATGCTGTGCAAAAAGCGAATTCAGGCCATCCGGGTTTGCCGCTTGGCATGGCGCCGTCGGCTTATGTTTTGTGGACGAAATTCTTGCGTCACAATCCTCGAAATCCGAAATGGTTCGGCCGCGACCGCTTTATTTTGAGCGGCGGGCACGGATCGATGTTGATCTACAGCTTGCTGCATCTGACGTGTTATGACCTGTCGATGAGTGAGTTAAAGAACTTTCGCCAACTGCATTCAATGACGCCGGGGCACCCTGAAAATATTTTGACGCCGGGAGTTGAGGTGACGACCGGACCGCTCGGTCAAGGGTTTGCGAATGGCGTCGGCATGGGCATCGCAGCGGCGCATCTCGCGGCAAAATATAACAAACGTGGCGCGAAAATCCTCGACAATTACATTTACTGCATCTGCTCTGACGGCGATCTGATGGAAGGCGTCAGTTACGAATCCGCAAGCATAGCCGGCCACTTGCGCTTAGGCAATCTCATTTATCTTTACGACGACAATCAGGTGACGATCGACGGGCCGACCGATCTCGCGTTTAGCGAAGACGTGACGCAGCGTTTCAAATCGTGCGGCTGGGACGTGTCGATGGTAAAGGACGGTAACGATCTAAAAGCGATCGAAGCCGCGATTAGCGCCGCACAAAAAGTAAAAGACAAGCCGTCGCTGATTCGCGTAAAGACCGTGATCGGTTACGGCATGCCTTCGCAGGGCACGCAAAAAGCGCACTCCGACGCTCCGGGCGAAGACGCCGTCCGGCAAACAAAACGCAATCTCGGCTGGCCCGAGAACAAGCACTTTTTTATACCGAAAGAAGTTGCTGCGCATTTCAGAAAGGCCGTAAAAACAGGAGCAAAACTTGAAAAAGACTGGCTCGCGATGGTGAAGCGTTACGAGAAAAAGCACGCTGCGCCTGGCCGTCAGTTTCACGACATTCGCACCGGCGTTTTGAGCGAAGGTTGGGAAAAAAGTTTGCCGAAGTTCGATGTGCCCGAGGCAAAGGCGACGCGTGCATACTCGGGCGAAGTGATCAACGCGATCGCAGGCACCTTGCCACAGCTCATCGGCGGCTCTGGCGATCTCACGCCGTCGAACAACACTTACATCAAATCGTCGGGTGCGATTCGCTCGGGTGCGTATGCGAATCGCAACATTCACTTCGGCATACGCGAGCACGCGATGGGCTCGACGATGAACGGCATGGCGCTCTTTGGCAGCGTGATTCCGTTTGGCGGGACGTTTCAAACTTTTTCCGATTACATGCGTCCCGCGATCCGGCTTGCTGCGTTGTCGCAGATACAGGTCGTCTATGTTTTCACGCACGACTCGATCGGGCTCGGCGAAGACGGACCAACTCACCAATCGGTCGAACATCTCGCCGCCCTGCGTGCGATTCCAAATCTCGCACTCATTCGTCCCGCAGACGCGCACGAAGTTCGCGAAGCTTGGCGTGCCGCGCTAAAACGCACAAACGCGCCGACGGCCTTCGCTCTCTCGCGTCAGAAAGTCGCGCACATCGACCGCAAAAAATACGCGGATGCAAAAGGTTTGCACAAAGGCGCATATATTCTCGCCGAAGCCGAAACTAAAGGCGGTAAGCCGACAACGCCAAAACTCATCATCATCGCGACCGGCTCGGAAGTCGGCCTCGCAATGGACGCGCGTGAAAGGCTTAACGCCGCCGGCACGCCGACCCGCGTCGTCTCGATGCCGTGTTGGGAATTCTTCGACGCACAAAGCGCAAAATATCGCGACGAAGTTCTGCCGCCGCGTGTCACCGCCCGCCTCGCCATCGAAGCCGGCGTCTCTCTCGGCTGGCACAAATACGTCGGCGATCGCGGCGCAACATTAACCGTCGATAAATTCGGCGCGTCGGCACCGGCCGAAGACGTGTTCCGCGATTACGGCTTTACGGTTGAGAACGTGATCAAGATCGCGAAATCACTCGTGTAAATTCGACGCCCGTGAAATGGTTTCACCTCATCTTCGGCATCGTGTTGTTCGTTATTTTTACAATAACGGGCCGTTACATGCGCGTCGATTTTCCGGATAAAGACGCGATAGATCAGTTTTTGCGCGTGCTGATGCGTTCGCGGCATATTTACATTTTGTTCTCGTCGCTGATTCATATCTCGCTTGGAGTTTACCTGACATTAAGTACGCATCTTTGGCAAAAGCTTCTTCAGATCGCGGGCTCGATCTTACTTGTTGCGTCGAGCGTGCCGCTCGTGTGGGCATGGTATTTCGAAACGTATCAGACACAGCAATTCTCAGATATTAGCCGTGAAGGCATTTATCTCTCACTTGCTGGCGTAGTGCTGCACCTGATCGGCGGTGTAAGTCGGAAGCGGCTACAGCAGTAGCGTTTCCGATTGATCGCTACAAATGCCAACGTTAAACCTCCCGCTACCGAGCCTGCGTCAAAACCACTCCTTCTTCGGGCTTGCCCGTCTATTTGCGGAGAAGCTTGCTTCTACGTCTAATGCCCGGCGACGAGTATTGCGGCTTGCCGCCGCCCAAAGTCGCTCTGCTTACACCTAACGATTTGAGGCAGTTATGCTCGGCGGCGGCAAGCCGCGAGATATTTTTCTTAGCAACACTGAGAAGCAAGCTTCTCCGCAAATAGAGCGGCAAGCCGCTGTTGCCTGATGTTTTGACACAGGCTCTACCGCAGGTGGTTCTGACTGTTATATCATTCAGGTAATGAGCGTTTACGAGCGATTATCAGAAAGCCAGCAGTTTGCGTGTCGCGTGATCGCCGACCACGCGCGCTCGACGGCATTTGCGATCGCCGACGGCATCCTGCCCGGCAACGAAGGCCGCAACTACGTCCTGCGAAAAATAATGCGCCGCGCGATCTATCACGGTCGCGAACACTTGAATTTGACCGAACCGTTTTTCTACAAAGTCTGCAACTTCGTCGTCGATCAAATGCACGACGCCTTTCCCGAACTCGAAACTCAGCGCGACTTCATCGGCAAGATGGTGCGTCTAGAGGAAGAGCGGTTTGGAAGTACGCTGTCGGTAGGTCTACAAAGGCAACAGGAGTTGTTCAAGGAAGGGATTCGTGAGATTAAGTCGTTAGACGAGCGTTTGTCGGCGGTTTCGGCTGAGTACCTCACGCGATGTTTTGACCAAGATCAGAAGCCAGACAAAGAATTACTTAATGAAAAGATTCAGGCCGAATTGAAAAGGCACTTTGAAAAGTTCGGCGGCGGTGATCAGTATGACCGCATGGCGCGACTATGCATGAAATTGGAAGTAGCTCCCGATGAAGCACAGGCGATTATTAGCAGTATTGACCCGGATGACAACTGGTCAGGCCTGTTTCTCGCGGCGTTGCCGTTCGTCCTTAGTCAAGAAGGACCTCAGCATGAAAAGGATTTGGTTCGAGCAGTATTCTCACTGCCATTGGACTATGCAGAGCAAAAAGCGTTTTTCGTAACATATCTAAAAACCAAGTTTGCGGATCAAGTAAAGCTGTACGATACGTTTGGTTATCCGAGAGATCTAATACGTGTTGGACTGGAAGACTGGGCTGGTGAACTTCCTGAAGCGGAATTCGATGCAGCTTTTGATTCGACTTTAGAATCCCTCCAGGAGCAGACAGGTGTTGGTAAAACGGAGCGAAAGAGCGAGGTCTCACCTGTTTACTCGGCGGTGCTGGAGAAAATCGGCGCGAACGAGTTTCACGGATACGAAGCGACGCAACTCGAAGATACAAAGGTCGTCGCGATTCTCGACGGCGAAAAGCAGATCGATGAATTACGCGAAAGCGCTCAAGGCAGCGTCGTTCTCGATCAGACACCTTTCTACGCCGAGAGCGGTGGCCAGGTTGGTGACGTCGGTAAATTGACGAGCACGGACGCTCACGCGACTGTCGCGGATACTTATTCGCCGGTCGCCGGATTGATCATTCACAAAGTCACAGTTGATAAGGGTTCGATCAAAGTTGGCGACACTGTGATCGCGACGGTCGATATTGAAAAGCGCGATGCGACGCGGCGGAATCATACGGCGACGCATCTGGTTCACGCGGCGCTGAAAGAGGTATTGGGTTCGCACGTCAAGCAAGCAGGCTCGGTCGTGGCACCGAGTTATTTGCGGTTCGATTTTACGCATTACCAGCCGATGAGCGATGGCGAGATCGCCGAGATCGAAGATTTGGTAAACCGCTATATCCTGCAAAATGAACCGGTTACGACCGATGTGATGGCTCTCGAGGATGCGATGCGTTCGGGAGCGGTGGCGATGTTTGGCGAGAAATATGGTGGCGAGGTTCGCGTGTTGAGTGTCGGCGGCGGCGAATTTTCAAAAGAGCTTTGCGGCGGAACGCATGTGCGCTCTACGGGCGACATCGGTAGTTTCAAGATCACGTCGGACGAAGCGATCGCATCAGGCGTGCGGCGAATTCGAGCGATCACGGGCTTTGACGCGTTTGAGAGATTTCGTGAAGACGAACGGCTGATCGACGCAAGTTTGAGCGCGCTAAATACGCAGCGTGACAATCTGCCGAACGCGATCGCAAAACTTGCCGATGAGTTAAAACGCACTCGCCGTGAGATGGACGATTTGAAATTAAAGATCGCACTGGGCGGTGGTCAGGGATCAGTGGCCGGTGGTCAGTCGTCGAACGGAGACGAAACTCGCGACATCAACGGTGTAAAAGTTTTAGGAAAAATCGTTGACGGACTCGATGCAAACGGAACGCGACAATTGTCCGACACTTTGCTGGCAAGATTAAAGAGCGGCATCGTCGTTCTCGGTCGCAAAGACGACGGCAAGGTCGGCATCATTGTTCGCGTCTCGGATGATTTAACTTCAAAAGTAAAAGCCGGCGATGTTATTCGCGAGATCGCACCGATCGTCGGTGGCAAAGGCGGCGGCAAAGCCGACATGGCCGAAGGCGGCGGCACCGACCCCGACAAACTCGGTGACGCGATCGACGCCAGTTACAGCGTAATAGAAAGTTTCTTGAGCAAGTGATGTTCAGGCTCTTTAAACTATTTCAAGTAAAATACTCGTATGAAAGAAGAAGACTTGCCGGACATGGTGCGATGGAAACGCGGCTTCGAGCGCGGTGCGGCAAAGCTCGAGGAGATTCGCCGCAAAGAGATTCGAGCGGCGGATACGGTCACGGCCATTTCCCGGTTTGACGGGTTGTTCGAAATGGCGATCAGAAATCCGTTTCCCAAAAAAACCTATCCGTTATCAAAGGCGGCTCGAATTTTTCTTGGAATTGACAAAAGATGACCGAACTCGTAAACGAAGCCGCAAAACTCCAGACCTATCTTGAAGAAGAAGGCTTTGAGTTTTTCTTTGTTGGCGGTTTGGTTGTGCAAGTTTGGGGCAGAAATCGGTTAACTGACGATATCGATCTCACTGTTTTTACAAACCTCAGAGACGAACCGGAATTTATTTCGAAGTTTCTTTCCAGGTTTAGTCCCAAATTCAGCGATGCCGGCCAATTTGCTCTGACGAGTCGTGTTTTGCCAATGTATACGAAAGGCGGGATCGGCATAGATTTGACGCTTGGAGGCCTGAGCGACCTCAGCGAACCGCTGCGGCGATCCAGTTATCAAAAGTTTACAAAAGACATAAGCCTGAAAGTTTGCTCCGCCGAAGACCTGATTATCTTCAAAACGTTTGCGGCCCGAGCGCAAGACTGGATCGATATCGAAACCGTTATAATCAGGCAAAACGATCTTGATTGGGAATACATTGATTCGGCGATAGATATGGTCAGCGTTTACGACGATCTGGAGGAGAAACTCCAGAGGCTTCACGATCTGAAGGCGGAATTTTACCGAAAGTAAAAAGCGATTTTTTTGCTTTAACAACGACAATGAGTGCGGCTGTGCCAGTAAGCTTGAACGAAATTATCTCTTACAACCCGGCGACGGGTGACGAGATAGGGCGCGTTCGGGTAACGACGCCTGACAAAGTCGCAGCGGCGGTTGCTCGTGCTCGTGTTGCGTTCGGTGAATGGCGGCAGACATCATTCGATGAGCGCAAGCGGCTCGTGATGCGCGCACGAGAAGTGATCTTGTCTGAGATGGACGAGATCGCAAAACTCATCTCGGCCGAATCTGGCAAGCCGTTTGGCGAGGCGATCTCGATGGAGATCGCACCGGTGCTCGATCTGATGCAGTACTTTGCGCGAAACACCGAGAAGCTGCTTCGCCCCGTAAAAATAAACATCGGCATTTATGGTCTGATGGGCCGTTTTTCAAAGATCGTCTATCAGCCGCTCGGTGTCGTCGGCATCATTCCGGCGTGGAATTATCCGTTCTCGATACCGCTCGGTGAAGCCGTGATGGCGCTGATGGCCGGTAACACTGTCGTTATCAAACCGTCGGAGCTTACCTCTTTTGTTGGACTTAAGATCGGTGAGATTTTTGAAAAGGCCGGCTTTCCGACGGGCGTCGTGCAGATCGTGACCGGTGATGGCACGATCGGTGCCGCGCTCATCGAAGCGGCCCCGGATAAGATTATGTTCACCGGTTCGGTTGCGACCGGCAAAAGAATCGCGGCAGCAGCGGCAAAGAATCTAACTTCCTGTGTGTTCGAACTCGGTGGCAAAGACCCGATGATCGTCTTTGAGGATGCGAATCTCGAACTCGCGGCTTCGGCAGCAGTTTGGGGAGCATTTAGCAATTCGGGACAGTCATGTTCGTCGGTCGAGCGGCTGTATGTTCACGAGAGCGTGGCCGACAAACTTACAAAACTCATCGTCGAAAAAACTCGTGAATTAAAGCAAGGCGTCGGCGACGCGGAAGATATTTCAATCGGTGCGATGTCGTCGGAAAAGCAAATTCTTATAGTCGAAGATCACGTCGCGGACTTTGCAGCGTCGGGTGCCAAGATCGAGATCGGCGGACGGAGGAAAGAAGAGGAGAAGGGGAGAAGAGGAGAAGGGGAGAATTCTTCTGATGGGATCTCCTCGTCTCCTTCTCTCCGCTTCTCCTCTTCTCTTTTCTTCGAGCCGACCGTCGTCACGAACGTCAACAACGACATGCGCGCGATGCGCGAAGAGACGTTTGGACCGACGCTGCCGATAGCGACGTTTGCAACTGAAGAAGATGCGATCCGATTAGCGAATGACAGTGAGTTTGGACTGACCGCAAGCGTCTGGACACGCGATTACACTCGCGGCCGTCGAGTCGCCGAACAGATCGAAGCAGGAAGTGTTTGCATTAACGAGGTTCTCTATACGCACGGCATTGGCCAGACGCCGTGGGGTGGTTTTAAAAACTCAGGTCGCGGACGCACGCATGGACGCGAAGGATTAATGGAGCTCGTCCAGCCGCTGCACATTCACACAAACCGACTCGCACTTCTGCCCGACGTTTGGTGGTTTCCCTACTCCGCCAACGCGGTCGCGACATTTCGCAAAATGACGCGCACGTTCTCTACCGGTTCGATCGTCAAAACCGCTACATTGCTCCCGCAGCTTGCAAAGAGAATAAGAGAATTAATGAAGAGTCGTTAATTATTTTTAGGCTTCTTCTATCTGAGAAGGTTGGGCGTTCGAAGCCCGTTCCGGACGATAGGTCTCGATCCAAAGAAGGTGCACGGTGACGCCGATCGCGACGGCAGCGAGGGGCAAAGTCAGCCAGAATGCGCCGCCGACATACCAGATGCTGAACCCGATCGACGCCCAGAGGATAGCGATCGTTGTGACTTTTTGTCGGACGCTGATTCCCTGACCGGTTTTGTAACTCTTGATGTATTTGCCTAAGAAACGATTGTTCAAAAGCCACTCGTGAAATCGGTCGGAGCTGCGCGAATAGCAATAGGCCGCCATCAGCAAAAAAACGGTCGTCGGCATTAGCGGCAAGAAAATTCCCAACACGCCGAGACCGACGCAAACCGTGCCGAAGAAAATTAAAAGTGCTTTGCGGATGTCCATAACAACTGTCAAAAGATATTTTACGCTCGCAGCCCGCTCCGTGTCCACCCGGTTTTCGATGTAGAATAGAGGGTAGTGTCTTTTTCTTTGTGCCCTTTGTCTCCTTGCTCGGTGCGCTCTGTGATTACTTCCCTTTTTTAACATAGAGGACATAAGAAAGGCTGACCAATTATCGCTAACATGACCGAAACACAATCAAGATTTATTCCGCTCGCGTTCGAAAGTTTCGCGCCCGATGAGCAACTACGACGGGCGGATGAGTTTTTTGAACTACTAAATCGCCGCCGGACAGTGCGGGAATATTCGAGTCGCGATGTGCCGATCGACCTTATCGAAAAGGCGATCGCGACCGCCGGGACGGCGCCTTCGGGTGCCAACATGCAGCCGTGGCGTTTTGTCGTCGTGAGAGACAGGGAGGTGAAGCGGCGGATTCGCGAGGCTGCGGAAAAGGAAGAATTCGAGAGTTATCACAATCGGATGAGTGAAAAATGGCTGCGGCGGCTCGCCCCGCTCGGCACCGACGAGCACAAACCTTTTCTCGAAATTGCGCCGTATCTGATCGTCGTGTTTCGAATAAATTCCACAACCGAAGACGGCGAGACCGAGCCGACCTATTACTCGCAAGAGTCGGTCGGCATCGCCACGGGCATGCTGCTCGCCGCTCTTCACAACGCAGGCCTCGCGACGCTCACGCACACGCCGTCACCGATGAAATTTTTGCAGGACATTCTAGGCCGCCCGAAAAACGAGATCCCGTTTGTGCTGATACCGGTCGGTTATCCTGCGGATGAGGTGAAGGTTCCTGACATCGGTCGCAAACCGCTGGATGAGATCATGCAAGTGATCTGAATAGGCTTTTCTCGTCAAAAAAATCAATGTCTGAAAAGTCAGCTTTGCGCGTCGCCGAAGTTAACGCGTGAGCGTGGATCTCGCCGAGCGGAAAAGCTGTGGAGTTTGTCTCAAACTCCACAGCTTTTCCGCTCGGCGAGGAACACGCTTATACTAAACACAATGGCGAACGAATTAAGAAATTTGCATCTTGCATTTATCGGCTGCGGCGTGATGGGCGAATCGATGATCGCCGGGCTCGTGCAAAACAAGATCATCGACGCCGGGAATATCGCCGCGAGCCATCCGCGTGAAAACAGACGCACCGAACTCGATGAAAAGCACGGCGTCAAAGCGTTCGAGAGCAATGCCGAGGCCGCACAGTTTGTCGCCGGCCACGAAAATTCCGCCGTCGTGATCTGCGTAAAACCGCAGCGGCTCGAACGAGTTTTGAACGATCTGAAAGGCGTGCTCGCGTCAGACCGGCTTGTGATCTCGATCGTCGCCGGTGCGCGAATCGGACATCTTGCCGAGGAACTCGGCACAGCAAAGATCGTTCGTGCGATGCCGAATACGCCGTCGCAGATCGGCGCAGGCATCACGGCGTGGACCTGCACCGAAGCAGCAGGCGACGCCGAACGCGCGCATGTGCGCGAACTTCTCTCGGCGCTCGGCAAAGAGCTTTTTGTCGAGACCGAAAACATGATCGACATGGCGACCTCGCTCTCGGCGACCGGACCGACTTACATTTTTATGGTCATGGAAGCGCTCACCGACGCCGGCGTGCATCTCGGCTTTTCGCGCGACATGGCAAAGGAACTCGTTCAGGAAACTATGCTCGGCTCGGTCAAATTCGCGATTGCTACGCACAAACATCCCGCAGAATTGCGAAACATGGTCACTTCACCCGGCGGCACTTCGGCCGAAGCAATCTATCAAATGGAAAAAGGAACGCTGCGCACCGTTTTATCAAAAGCAGTTTACGCAGCGTATAAGCGAGCCGTTGAATTGGGTAAAAAATAATTCGTGCATTCGTGGCTAAAAAAGTTTCGGCCACGAATGCACGAATAACAGCCTATTTCAAGTATTTATCAAACCAATCGAGATTTGCCTGCATTGCGGCGAGCTGCATTTTTGGCTCGTTGGGGCCGTGCGGTTGGCGCGGCAGGACGATCATTCGGGTCGGGACGCCTTGTTGTTTTAGAGCGTTGTAAAATTCGTAGCCCTGCGAGATCGGCACGCGAACGTCCGATTCGCCGTGCTGGATCATCGTCGGCGTCGTCACGCCTTTGACGTTGAACATCGCCGAGTGCTTTGCGTAGATCTCGGGTATCTCATACGACTGCCCGCCGAAGTAATCGGGAATGAACGCAGGAATGTCCGCCGTGCCGTTAAAGCTCATCAAGTTCGTGACCGGCGCACCGGCGGACGCGGCTTTGAAGCGTTTAGTTTTCGTGACGATCGTCGAGGTCATATAACCGCCGTAGCTCCAGCCCATCACGCCGAGACGGTTCGCGTCTGCGACGCCCATCGCGACGACGTGATCGACGCCTGTCATCAGGTCTTCGTAATCCATTCCGCCCCAATCTTTGATATTTGCGCGGCGAAATTCAGTTCCGTAACCTGAGGAGCCGCGCGGATTCGGCCGCAGAATGGCATAACCCTTCGACGCAAACGTCGCGATCGGATAAACGCCGCGACCGCCGATGTAGCTTTGTTGAAACACGCCCGCCGGTCCACCGTGAATGTTAAGAATGAGCGGGACTCTTGTCCCTGCGACGTAGTTGTTCGGGTAAGTTAGCAGCCCTTCGATCGCGCGGCCGTCTTTGCTTTTCCATTTGACGAGCTCGGTTTTGCCGACCGGCATCTTCGCAATGTCTGCGTTCGCCCACGAAACCTGCGTCGGCTCATTGTCGGTAAATTTCGCAACAAAAGCCTCGGGCGGTTTTGTCGAATTTTGCATCACCATGCCGAACGCGGTCGAGTTGCCGTTGATGTTGACGCCAGTCACGACGCCATCTGCGTATTGGCTTTGTCGAATCGTGCCTGCGGCGACATCGACACTATACATCGCCGTGCCCGTGCCCTTCGCTTCAAGAAAATAGAGCCGTGACGAATCGCCTTGCCATCCGACGAAGTTCGGCTGACCGTCGTGCGAGAGCGGAATGACTTTGCCCGCGCCGCCTGCGACCGGGAAAAGAACGATGTTGCTGCTCTGCGCCCAACGCGTCGGAAGGTCGCCGACCACCATCGCGATCCATTTGCCGTCGGGCGAAAAGTTCGGTGAAGTTTCGGCGGCTTTAGTTGCGGCGAACGAAGTGACCTTTGCGCTCGCGACATCGACGATCGCGACATCGGATGTCGGCCAGTAATCCGCTCGCGGATCGCTGACGTGGCTAAAAACAATTTTTGAGCCGTCGGGCGACCACTCAAAACCGCTGACGCTGCGATTGTCTGCGGTGAGCTTACGCGATTCGCGTTTGCCGTTTGCATCTTTTGCGACGGGCATCACATAGAGCCGCGACATTTTTATGTTTTCATCGACCCAGCGAAAATCGTTGCGAGCTTTGTCGTTTTTATCTTCGTCGTCGGACTTCGCGTCGGTCATTGCGTAGGCGATCCATTTACCGTCGGGCGACCATTCGAAATCACCGACGCCAGATTTCACATCGGTGATCATCTCGGCCTCGCCGCCGCTGACGCGGAGCACGTAAAGATTGCTCTTGTTGTCTTTGCGACTCGATGTAAAGGCGAGCCATTTGCCGTCGGGCGACCATTTTGGATTTGTCGAGGATTTATCGGCAAAGGTAAGCTGCATGCTATCTTTGCCATCGCTCGAAGCGAGCCAGATCTGCGAAACGTATTCGCTCTTATCGGCGGCCATAACTTCGTTCGAAACGGTGTAGCTTACCCATTTCGCATCGGGCGAAACGCGAGGCGTGCCGATGGCTTTGACCTTGACCTGCATCTCAGGCGACCACGCATTTTGCGAAAATGCGACTAGCGAAGACAGTAAAATAGCGACAAAAACAATTGTGAATCTTTTCATTTTTCCTCCAAAGATGATCATCGAAGCTGCAAGTTGCGGCTCACGATTTAGTATTGTGGATTTCCACATCATTCTACTCTGCTTTTCGTCAAAAATATAATTGCCCGGCGATCGCGGCCCAAATCCCCAAAATAAGGTGGAAAAATTTCGTCACAATATTAGTTTGGTCAATATCCCGCATTAGTTCTCGTTATTCGTCGCTTGACTATAATCGACTCTGGGAATAAGATGTTGCTCACGAAACATCCATGCCCCTCGGGTTCGTTCCTAACATAGTTCTTGGATGAGTTTATGGCGGCTCTCGATTCCGTGATGGTTGTTTCTTCTTTGTTCATTCGCGATTCGCAAACAGTCTCTTTTCGAATCGTGACGTGTGTCTGTCAGTATTTTTTAAAACTAATTCGGAGGATCAAAAATGAGAAAGTTCGTACTTGTCGTTCTCGGCGTGGCGTTAGGCTTCATCGCCTTAGGTTTTGTCACGCTTCACAGTCAGGGTCAGGAAGATAAATTTCGTAGCGTAAAGAATTCGATTCCAAATCGCTACATCGTAGTTCTCGATGATGCCGCCGTCGGCGGTCTCGGAGAAAATTCGTTTGCCGATGTGGTGGCCGCAGAATTGAGCTCCATCTATGGCGGTAAAGTGGACGCCGTTTACAAAAATGCTCTTAACGGTTACGCCGTCGAGATGTCGCCAAAAGAAGCGGAAATATTGAGCAAAGATTCGCGAGTTTTGTTTGTCGAAGAAGACAGCGAAGTCTCGATCGACGCAGTTCAGTCACCGGCCACGTGGGGACTCGATCGCATCGATCAGCGCAATCTGCCGCTTAGCAACAGCTATACCTATAATTTCGACGGCTCGGGCGTTAACACTTATATCATCGATACGGGTGTTCGTTTTACGCACACGGAATTCACCGGTCGCACCGGTGCAAGCTTCGACGCGATCGGCGACGGGCAGAACGGAAACGACTGTAACGGTCACGGCACGCACGTCGCGGGAACCGCCGCCGGAACGACCTATGGCGTCGCAAAAGGTGCCACGGTTCACCGCGTTCGCGTTTTGAACTGTCAGGGTTCGGGTTCGAATTCGGGCGTCATCGCCGGTGTCGATTGGGTTACGGCAAATCGCGTTCTGCCTGCCGTTGCGAACATGAGCCTCGGCGGCGGCGCGAGCAGCGCGCTCGACACAGCGGTCAACAACTCGATCAACTCGGGCGTGACTTACGCTGTCGCCGCGGGTAACAGTAATGCCGATGCATGTAATTCGTCACCCGCCCGAGCACCGGCCGCGATCACGGTCGGCTCGACAACCAACACCGACGCACGTTCGTCGTTCTCGAATTTCGGCACGTGTCTCGACATCTTTGCACCCGGATCGAGCATCACGTCCGCGTGGTACACGAGCAACACGGCGACCAACACGATCAGCGGAACATCGATGGCGTCACCGCATGTCGCAGGCGTCGCGGCGCTTTATCTGCATCAGAATGGCAACCAGTCGCCGGCGACGGTGAGAAATGCGATCGTCGGCGCCGCGACATCCGGCGTCGTGACAAGTCCGGGCAGCGGTTCACCGAACCTTCTGCTCTATTCGCTCTTTGGCGGCGCCCCGACACCAACACCGACTCCAACTCCAACGCCGACACCCCCACCGGGCGGAACCGAATTGCTCGTCAATGGCGGTTTCGAAGGCAGCTCGAGCCCATGGGTTACGTCAGGCAGCGGCTATGCGTGGTCAACCGGTGCTTATCCGCACGCCGGAACGGGTTACTCGATACTCGGCATCTCGAACAACGCAACCGGTCAGGCGTATCAGCAGGTCTCGATTCCGAGCAGCGCAAGCGGTGCGTTTACATTTTATCTAAACGTAACATCGAGCGAGACAACGACAACGACCGTTTACGATCGTCTGTTTGTCGAGGTGCGGAGCACTAGCGGAGCCCTGCTCGCGACCGTTGCGACTTTCAGCAATCTCAATAAAGGAACTTTGGGCGTATATTCGCAAAGATCCTTCAGCCTCGCTGCATATCGCGGCCAGACTGTGCGAGTGCAATTCCGCTCGACGATGGACTCGTCATTAACGACATCGTTCCGCGTCGATACCGTTTCGCTGAAGTAGCGGGCGAAACGTAAAATCACTCGGGGACAGTTCGCGCTGTCCCCTTTTTTATTTTTCGCGTAAAATCTCGGCAAGTGATCATCGATCTCATTTCAAAAGTATGGAAACTAATGCCGCGTAGCTCACGTGTCTTTGTAACGCGTATCTTTCAGCCAAAATTTACAGTCTCCGCCGCCGCAGTCGTCTTTAATGACGAAGGCAAGGTTCTCTTGCTCGATCACATCCTAAGACCGCACTCCGGCTGGGGTATCCCCGGCGGTTTTATAGACGCATACGAACAACCCGAAACCGCGCTTCGCCGTGAGCTAAAAGAAGAAACCGGCCTCGACCTGCGCAACGTCTCAATCTATCGCAGCCGCACGATCAAAAAACATATCGAGATTATTTTTACAGCCCGAGCCATCGGCGAAGCCATCGTCGGAAGCCGTGAGATCAGACAACTAAAATGGATAAGCCTCGACGAAATGCCACCCGAAATGAGCCTCGATCAACAGTTTTTGGTAAAGAAGATTCTTGAAGAAAAAATTACCGATCCTTCTTCATAAACCCGGATTACGCGATAAGAGCTTTTATCTTATTTTTCTTCCTTTGCGTCCTTTGCGACTTTGCGTGAAAAAAATTCTTTTATCTCACGCAAAGACGCAAAGAGAGGCAAAGAAATCACAAAGAAGAAAGAAAAAGAAAAATCATTACTCTTTCTAATGCTTAATCTGGGATAAACAAAAACCACCCGCTACCGCAGGTGGTTCCGACTATTGGTGGAGATGAGGGGGATCGAACCCCTGACCTCGGCATTGCGAACGCCGCGCTCTCCCAGCTGAGCTACATCCCCGATTCAAGTAAAAAGGTAAAAGTGCAAACCTATTGAACGCCGGCGGGCAACAGCGAGCCTTTCGGGTCGGACGCAAACGCAAAACCGTCCTCGATCTTTCCGATAATGCCGTGAAAATTGATCTCTTCATCCGCGACCACAACGACCACATCGCCTGGGCTAACCTTTTTGTCGTCAACGGCAAATTTAATAACCGTCGCGTTGCCGTTGTCCTGCGAAACGGCTTCATATTCAAAAGTGTCAGCGTTGAAGCTGAGCGTCTGGCAAAATGCTACTTCCATTAAATTTCCTCTGCTGAAATTAGAGCATAAAAAAAATTTAGCCGCAAAAATTGATGAACATTTATGTATTGCTTTTATACACAATATTTATGTATATTGTGTATAAAGACAATATATGTAACTATTGTCCTATAGCACAATATATTAAGCATTATGATAGCAGTAATCAGCGCAGACATCATTAAATCAACCGATACTGCCCCTGAGAGATGGCTAAGCGTCCTTAAAGATGAGCTGAACAAGATCGGTTCGAACCCAAAAGATTGGGAGATCTATCGCGGCGACAGCTTTCAATACGTTGTTAGTGATCCGAATCTGGCAATTATCCGTTCAATTAAACTAAAAGCCGTTCTCAAGTCGATCGGTGTAGATATTCGTATTGCGATCGGGCTAGGCGACAAAACTTACGACAGCGATCGTGTTACCGAATCAAGCGGAAGTGCTTTTGTGAATTCAGGTGCGAAATTTGACACGCTGAAAAAAGAAAAACAAAATATCGCGATAAAATCGGGTTATGATAACTTTGACGCCGAAATTAATTTGTATCTCAAACTTGGACTAATCGCGATGGACAACTGGACGGCGAATGCGGCCGAGATTGTAAATCTGATGCTCGATAACCCAAACCTGTCGCAAATGGAGATCGGGAAAATGATCGGCATCAAACAAACCTCCGTCAGCCTAAGACTAAAAAGAGCCTACTATTTTGAGCTGGTAGAGATGAATGAGATGTATAAAACCAAACTTCAGGCCGTCTTATGATCGTAATAATTAAACTTCTACTTGCGCACACAATCGGCGATTTTTTTCTACAGCCGGAATCGTGGGTAAAGGCTAAGGAAAGCAAAAAGCTGCGAGCGTGGCAGCTTTACGTTCACGCCGGCGTTCACGGCGTACTGTCGCTAATAGTGATTTGGGAATGGAAATTTGCGCCGTGGGCTCTGCTGATCGCGATCGTTCATCTTGTAATCGATGCGGCGAAAATTACGTTTCAGACCGATAAAACCAAGCGAATGTGGTTTGTCACAGATCAGCTGCTGCATCTGGGATCACTGTATTTTATAGGCGTCTGGTCACAAGATTTGATGCAAGTTTTTGAGCCGCTTCTAAGCTCCAAGACGCTGGTTATCTTTACATTCGCATTACTGCTTACGAGGCCGACATCGATTCTGGTTAAGATAATAATCTCAAAATGGACGCCGCATACCGACGACGCCGCGTCACTCGCAAGCGCCGGAATGTATATCGGCATACTCGAACGGCTTCTCACTTTTCTTTTTATTTTATTTAATCAGTGGCAAGCGGTTGGTTTTTTGATCGCGGCAAAATCGATTTTCCGCTTTGGCGATCTTAGGGAGGCAAAAGACCGAAGGCTAACCGAGTATGTTCTGATCGGAACGCTGCTGAGTTTTGGTCTGGCGATCGTGGCAGGCTTGATCGCTTTCGCATTAACGTTCTCTTCATAGAGACATTACTTTTCCAAAACAAAATCCAGCGTTATAGCATCGTGGTCAGACAACGGCTCGCCACGGTCGTTAACTAAACTTGCGACAGTTTGCGGCTTTGTTTCGTCGGCGAGTTTTATATTTTTTCCCGCAAACCAATCGAGTCGCACGCTCACGCTGCCACCGACTTTTCGCGCAGCCCAGAAGATAAATTTGAAACACCATTCCGGAACCCAATCGCGCAGGTTTGTATTCTTTTCGATGCTCTCGATGTGATAATGCAAAGTTCCAACACCGAGTTCGTTGAACGTTTTGTATTCGTAGCCGCGTTTTTCGAGCATTGTAAAAAGACCGCGTTCGAAATAGCGATCAGGGTGCGGGAAATGATTTTTCGCAACATTTTTTATGCCCATCATCACTCGACGCCAGTAGCCGAGTATCGCCCGGGTTGCGGTTTGCGCATTGAACGTCGTCGTGTTCCAATCGCCGCCGATGATCGTCGGCAGCGGCGGCAGAGTTTCAAGATGATCGAGAATGATCTGCATCTGTCGCCGTCTGTGTTCGCGCGAGCAATGCACATCGAAGTGAACGGTGACGGCGCGAAACTCACCAGCCGGATGCTCGATTGTCGCGATCAGCGCGCGCAGCCAGCCGAGGCGTTTTTCTTTGCCGTGCATTTTGTCTTTGCCGTTCGGCAGCGGCACTGCGTGAACGTTTTTAATCGCCCACGGCGACATCATTGCAAGGCCATGAATCGACACGGTGTTTTCGCCCTCGATGTCGGACTCGACGCCGCTGCCTTTTTGCAGAGGAATGTAAACCGGCGCGAACGCATAGTTAATGTTCAAAGCTTCAGCGAGTTCTTTCGCAACAAATCTGTTGCCGCTGCGCGCCATCCCGTGATCGAGTTCGGGCAGCATCAGCACATCTCGATCACTTAATCTTTCATCGCTTTTTAAAGCGTCAAGAATGCCGTCGAATTGCGTGCCGCGTTCGAGATTCCATGCGAGCGCGCGAATGTCGGCATCAACTGTTGGCTCACGCGTCCCCGCCAACTGCTCGACAACAACGGAGTTCATTATCCGCTCAACGTCAGTTTTTATGAGCTTATAAACTTCCGACGTTTCCATTTCAGGCGTCGATTCAAACTTGAGAAGCTCGCTGAAATATTGATTGAGATCGTGATCGAGGATCGCGGGCGGGCCGGGAACGGAAGTCACATTTAATTCTGCTGAAAAATAGGTTTTTAACCGCCTGTCAAGATTTTCGTCAAGCAAAACTCTTTTCATACACGTCGGTTTCGGAAAATGTAAAAGTGTGTTCAGCCAAATTCAGTAATTCCAAAACCTGTTCGCGGCTCACTGACGGAAAACCTTCTAAAAAATCGTCGATGGTGTCACCACCTTTTAGATGATCGAATAAATTCTTGACAGGAACGCGCGTGCCGCTAAAGACAGGCTCGCCGCTTTGAATTTCCGGATCGATCGTTATGACACGATTCATAAACTAATTTTCGCAGATACGCCAAGTAAACTCAATCATCATATCGCTCCTTCGCCGGAGCGACGGCGAGGAAATCATTCGTTATGCATGTCGTGTAAGTTTCGAGCAGCTCATCGATGCGTTTCTGCTTTTCCGAACGAAAGATCAGCCCGACGTGCTTCGGTTTATCGACGCGATAGACGATCTCTTCATCGGTGTAATGCGAAGTGTCGGGCGAATCTACGTTTGCAAGCGCGAGCGCAATGCCGGCGTAATCTTTGTGCAGTTTCGGCGGAGTGTATGGCCGCTCGTCGGTCGCGGTTTCGAGCCGCGCCCATTCGCGCCAGAGGTTAAATCCGCAGGCGTGCTCGAGGACGTTCGCGATGTAGGCTCCGCCGACGCGCGCGGCAACCTCTAATAAAAAGAATTCGCCAGTCTCTGCGCTTTGTAAAAACTCAGCGTGCGATACGCCGCGTTCGTACTCGAACGCCATCAGCAACGCGCGATTCATCACCTCGAGCTGCTTCCGCTCCTTCGAGCGATACGACACGATCGACGAAGTAAAAACGCCGCCTTCGTGCGTCACCTTGAACGGCGAAGTGCCGTATTGGCTGACGCCCGCGGCGATGACTTTACCCTTTTCGACGACCGAATCGACGTGAAAAACTTTTCCCTCGACAAACCGTTCGATCACGAATTGCGACGGATGATCGCGCCAATTGTTGCGGTTGTCTAGATCGTGAAGCACATTCCAAACCTCGTCCGCCGTCTCGCATTTGCGAATGCCGAACGCCGAAACCTCGTGCCGCGGTTTGACGATCCACGGTGCCGGCACTGTCACGAGAAACTCAAAAATCTTCTCCTGATTGAACGCGCCAATGTATTGCGGACACGGAATGCCTGCACGTGCGGCGACGTTTCGCATCGTCAGCTTGTCGCGAAAGCGGCGAAGATACGAACTTTTCATGCCGCCGATTTGAAGATGTTCGCGTGCGAGCGCACCGGTGATGACGTCAAATTCGTCCAAGCCGACGATGCGGTCGATCATCTGCGAGCCCATTAGATTCGTGACGGCACGCACATAATCGACCGGCTTCGCGTCATCCCCGACGGTTTTTACATCAGCGATCGAATCCCACGGCCAAGGACTGTCGCGCAGTTTATTTCTAGTCACAAGCGTCACGCGCCAGCCCGCTGCGTGAGCTTCTTCGAGAAACTCATTGCCCTTAAATTCGCTCGCGATGCAGACGATTGTGTTGCCCATCAAATTACAAAACCCGTTTTATTTTGAACTAAAAGAATGGCACAATTTAGCTGCTGAAACAAACAATTTCCGAACTTTTGACTGAGAATTTGAAAAAGCTAGCGGCACCAATATGGAAAGTTTCGATCTCGTAAATCTACTTACCAATCTCGTTCCCTACATCGTGGTCTTGTTGCTCGCGATCTCGTGTCACGAAGCCGGCCACGCGTGGATGTCGTGGAAATACGGCGACGATACCGCCTATATGCTCGGCCGCGTCACGATAAATCCGGTCGCTCACACCGATCCGATCGGCACTTTGCTGATACCGATCGCGAGTTTTGTGCTTACGTTCACGACCGGTGCGCGAGTTCCGCTGATCGGTTGGGGAAAGCCAACGCCCGTGAATCCGCGAAACTGGACGAAGTATAAAGAAGCGAACGTGATGGTATCGATCGCGGGCATTCTCGCAAATCTTATCCTCGCGACGATCGGCTTTGTGATCTTCAAAACGCTCATCGAAACCGAGGTGATCACCGCCGTGAACATTCGCGAAGGCATCGTGAAAGTCGTCGCGATCTTTCTCAACTACCTGATCTTTTTGAATGTCTCACTCGCAGTCTTCAACCTGCTACCGTTTCCGCCGCTCGACGGCAGCAAAGTGCTTTCGACTTTTTTGCCGCCGAGTTTTCAGCCGATCTTTGACATGCTCGAGCAATACGGCTTTCTAATTTTAATGCTGCTCGTTTATCTCGGCGTGATCGGCCTCGTGATGTATCCGTTTTATATTTTTGTCGATTACCTGCTTTATACGCGTTGGTTCTAATGTATGAAGAAACGTATTTTCAGCGGTGCGCAGCCGACGGGCGAGCTTCATATCGGGAACTATCTCGGCGCGCTCAAGAATTGGGTCGCGTTGCAGGACGAATACGAGGCGTTTTACTGCATCGTTAATCTCCACGCGATCACTCTGCCGCAGGACTCGAAAACGCTGCGGCAAAAAACGCTCGACTTGGCGCGCATCTATCTCGCCGCCGGCGTCGATCCCGAAAAATCAACGATCTTTATTCAATCAGACGTTTCCGAACACGCCGAGCTGACTTGGGTTTTATCTTGTGTTGCTCGAATGGGCGAGCTTGAGCGAATGACGCAGTTCAAAGATAAAACCAAAGACAAAGGCGAACGGGCAAGCGTCGGACTTTTCACTTACCCAATCTTAATGGCCGCCGACATCTTGCTTTATCAAACCGATCTAGTGCCGGTCGGTCAAGATCAGAAACAACATCTCGAATTATGCCGCGATCTTGCCGAGAGATTTAACCGCGATTGTGGCGAGGCGTTCAAGATTCCTGAGCCGTATATTCCACCGGTCGGCGCGAGTATCAAATCGCTGCAAGACGCGTCGAAAAAAATGTCAAAGTCGGACGAGAATGCCAATGCTTCGATCTTTCTGCTCGACGATGCCGACACGATCACAAAGAAAATAAAACGCGCCGTCACCGACAGCGGAACCGACATCACTTTTGACGAATCGCGACCGGCAATAACGAACCTGCTGACGATCTATCAGCTTGTAACCGACAAGTCGCCGGAGGAATGCGTCGCACACTTCGCTGGCAAAGGCTACGGCGATTTCAAACGCGAGCTTGCCGAGGTGACGATTGAATTCCTACGGCCTTTTCAGGAGCGGGTGAAACAATATGACGATGACTCGCTCGGCGAAATTTTGAAGAGTGGCGCGGAAAAGGCAAGAGGTATTGCCGCCTCGACTCTTGCGGATGTCTATCGACGGATGGGAATTTCGTAATGAAGGTCCGAGACCTCATCAAGTTGATCGAAAAGGATGGTTGGACATTGGATCGCACTCGCGGAAGCCATCGTCAATATCGTCATAGCGTGAAACGAGGCACAGTTACCATCGCCGGACATCCGGCCGATGAAGTGCATCCGAAGACCAAGCGTAGTATTTTGATGCAAGCGGGACTAAAATAATCTTATGAACAATAGATATTTAGTTGTGATTGAAAAAGGTGTTCGCAATTATTCGGCATTTTCGCCCGACGTGCCTGGTTGTATCGCAACCGGCCAAACGCTCGATGAGACTATCGACTCGATGCGTAGCGCCTTAGAATTTCATATAGAAGGAATGATCGAGAACGGTGAGCCTCTGCCGACAGCAATGCCGCTGCGCGCCTTTGTTCAAAATACTGATGATATGACCGGCGAAGACCTGATTGCTCACGTTATTGTTCGTTCTCCAGACGTTGCCCTCGCATAGATGCATAGATATGGACAAGATTACAATTTACGAAAAACCTACGTGAACAACTTGCCGCAATTTGGGCTTGCTGTTTCGTGAAAACGGCATTGATTACGACAAGGTTAATTATTTTAACGAGCCGTTTACCGAGAAGAATCTCGGTGCTCTCGTAAAAAAGACTGGCAAGCGGCCTTTCGAGCTGCTGCGAAGAGCGAGCGACTCAGGACTCACAGCGGACACATCTGACGCGGAAGTGATAAAAGCAATGGTCGCCGATCCGAATTTAATTCAGCGTCCGATCGTCGAGGTCGGTGACAAAGCCGTCTTGGCACGGCCGATCGAAAAGGCTTTGGAACTAATAAAATAGCCACAGAGCGCACAGAGATCGCCGAGATCGCAGACTCTAATTCAATCTGCCTCAGTGCACTCTGTGATCTCTGTGGCAAAAAAAATCTGATGAGCATTACAAACGGCAACGGCCATTATCCAAAACCACGAAACGTTCTCGGCGGCGACTTAAAATCGTGTTGCACTGACCCGATGACGGGTTTTTATCGCGACGGATATTGTCGCACCGGCGCCGACGATCTCGGTCGTCACACGGTTTGCATCGTGGCGACGGATGAGTTTTTGGCTTATTCTAAATCTGTCGGCAACGACCTTTCGACGCCGATGCCGCAATATGATTTTCCGGGCGTGAAGGACGGCGACAAATGGTGTCTGTGCGTGACGCGTTGGCAGCAGGCTCTCGAAGACGACATGGCGCCGATGGTCGATCTCGAAGCGACGCATGAATCTGCGCTTGCAGTTGTGCGACTCGAAGATTTAAAGCAATACGCGGTTGAGACAGATGGCTGAAGCAAAGGAACAACTCGAGCAATTCAATTTCGACTTTCATAAAGAGAAGGCCGAGATCGTGCGCGCTTCATCCGACGAGCTGCAAATAAAGATCGGCGACTTTGCCGGCCCGCTCGATCTGCTGCTGTTTGTGATCAGGCAAGAGCAGGCGAATATTTTCGACATTCCGATCGCTCGCATCACCGAACAATATCTCGCTTACATTCAGATGATGAAGCGACTCGACATCGCTGTTGCGGCGGATTTTCTCGTGATGGCTGCGACATTGATCGAGATCAAATCGAAGATGCTGCTGCCGCGTGACCCGACGGTTGCCGACGACGAAGAGATCGACGATCCGCGCAAGGAACTTGTCGATCGGCTGCTCGAATACGAGAAATTCAAGACCGCCGCCGGAATGCTGCACGAGCGCGTCGTCATCGAGCAAGCGGTTTTCACACGCGGACCCGTTGAGTCCGACGAGAACAACGCCGAGATCGACGCAACCGTATTCGACTTGCTCACGATCTTTCAAAAGATCGCCGAGCGTCACGCCAACGAGATCAAAATGGAGATCGAGCGCGAAGAGATTTCTCTCGCCGACATGATAAAAACTTTGAAGCGACGAATTTTTGACGCTGGCGAACTGAGCTTGCTGAAATTTTTTGAGGAGATGACTTCGCACCGCGAGCTGGTCACCGCTTTCATCGCCGTGCTCGAAATCGTTCGCATCGAAAGCGTCAAGCTTATTCAAAAGAAAACTTTTGGCGATATTATTTTGAGGAAGATTTGAACCGCTAAGACGCAGAGTCGCAGAGGTCGACAAACCATGATTGAATATTGTTTTTCTTTATTCCGCTCTGCGTCCCGGCGTCTCTGCGGTAAAATATTTACATGAACTCTGAAGCAACCGCACAACAAAAATCGAGAACACCGGCCGAGTTGGTTAAGCTCGTCGAGGCTTTAATTTTCGTCGCCGACGAACCTGTCACTTCGCGATTGCTCGCCGAAGTTTTGGACGAAGACAAACAGTCGATCAATACCGCGATCGAGCAACTTCAGTCCGAGTACGAAGTGCGCGAAGCCGGTTTGCAGATTCGCGAGATCGCGGGCGGCTGGCAAATAGCAACGCGAACCGAGCTGCACGAAGATATCCGCAAGTTTCTAAAAACACGCCCGTCGGCAAAGCTCTCGCTCGCCTCGCTCGAAACGCTCGCCGTCATCGCTTACAAACAGCCGGTCACCGTTCCCGAGATACTCGAAATCCGCGGCGTGCAATCTGCAACTTCGATCAAGACACTTCTCGACAAACGCCTGATCGTCGCAAAGGGCCGCAAAGAAGCCGTCGGCCGCCCGATACAATACGGCACGTCGAAAGAATTCCTCATCCAATTCGGCCTCAAAGATTTGTCCGAGCTGCCGTCGATCGAAGATTTCGAAGACCTCGTTCAGTAACAACATCGACCACATAGAAACATAGAAACATAGATTTTTTGCTTCTATGTTACCTATGTTCCTATGTGGTTGAATAATAATTGTGGTTGAAAGACTTCAAAAACTCATCGCCCAAGCCGGCATCGCTTCGCGGCGCGCGGCTGAGCAGATGATCTTGAACGGCGAGGTGTCGGTTAATGGCCGCGTTGTAACCGAGCTTGGCACAAAAGCCGACGCAGAAAAAGATCACATAAAAGTTCGCGGTAAATTAATAAATGCAAAACTAAAAACGCGTGAGAAAGTTTATATTCTTCTCAACAAACCAAAAGGTTACCTTTCGAGCGCGAGCGACCCGGAAGGTCGAAAGTTAGTTACAGATCTCGTCAAAGGTCACGGCAAACTGCATCCCGTCGGACGACTCGACTACAACACCGAAGGCCTGATCATTCTCACAAACGACGGCGAGTTTACAAATCGCGTGGCGTCATCGCGCTCTGTCGCAAAAGTGTACGAAGTAAAAGTTAAAGGCTTGCCAAATCGCAACGCGATCAACAAACTTCGTCGCGGCATTGTGTTAGATGACGGCTTCAAAACATCGCCATGTGAAATCCGCGAGCTAAAACCCACCGACAAAAACGGCTGGTATGAAATCACGCTCTACGAAGGCCACAATCAGCAGATCCGCAAAATGTTCGACGCCATCGGGCATTCGGTCGTCAAACTCCGACGCACAAAGATCGGCTCGGTCTATGACCCGTATCTAAAAGCAGGCGAGAGCCGCGATCTAACGCCGGAAGAAGTTAAGTCGCTTCGAACGGGGCAAGTACCGGTGAAAGCCGCACGAAGGTAAATTTATTTGAACAGGATTGACAAGATGAGCAGGATAAGAATCGCGTCTTCCTATCCTGTCTATCCTTTTATACCCAGATTACGCATTAGGAAAAAAATAGCCACGAATGCACGAATTTTCCAAATACAAATTACGTAAAAAGCGAAAAAATAAACTTTTTACGTTAGAATTATTTGTGCATTCGTGGCTCAATCTTCTAGCGCTTAATCCGGGATTAACCTGACCATGACGATGTATTCGCTCCACTTTTTAACATCAGAGATCGCAAATACCGCAGAGGAATTTAATTTCTCTGCGTGCTCGGCGATCTCTGCGTTTAATTCTTATTGCGTAATCCGGATTAAAATTTCACCTAATGAGCGCGCGATGCTCGACCATCAAACACAAATCCTGCACGACTTTGATTCCGGCGTCAGCGAGTTTTGCCGCAACTTCGTCGTTACGAATTCCGAGTTGGAACCAAACAGCTTTCGGCTTTTTTGTGAGGATTTCGAGCGTGTGTTTTGTGATGTCTTCGCTGCGGCGAAAAACATTTAGTAGATCGATCTCGCCCGGCACGTCATTGAGATCGCGGTAAACTTTATTACCTAAAATCTCAGTCACTTCAGGATAATAGACCGGCACGGGAATGATGTCGTAACCGGCATCGGCCATATATTTTGGCACGTAAAACGCCGGCTGCGAGGCGTGAGATTCGGGTTTGATGCCGAGGACGGCGATGGTTTTCATTTCACGTAAAAGTTGTCTGATCTCGTCATCGGTTGTGAGGATATTCGGATTCATAAGAGAAGTTTAACGCAAAGCACGCGAAAAAAAACTGTCTTGGTTCAGAAAGCAAAACCCAGCTAGGCCACAATTCCTAATTTTATCCTTTTCCAGATAGCCCGTGGATTGTTATGATAATGACGATTAAATTACGATTTAGGCGGGAACTTCCCGACCTAGTGGCAAAGACTGGAGGCCGGACAAAGTAGTTTGTCGGACTTTCGTCGTTACGTCTCCAATGCAGTGTTGCATTAGGAGTCATCTTAGGAGGAAAAATGTTTAGATCCAAACTACTTATCAAAGCTGCGGTTTTCTCACTGTTTGTTTTAGCCACGGCTATCACAACAAATGCTCAGGCGACTCGCACGTGGGTTTCAGGTGTCGGCGATGACGCAAACCCGTGCAGCCGAACGGCTCCGTGCAAAACATTCGCCGGCGCGATCTCAAAGACCGCGACAAACGGAGAGATCAGCTGTCTCGATCCCGGTGGCTTCGGAGCAGTCACGATCACAAAATCGATCACCATCGACTGCGAAGACACGCAAGGCTCGATACTTTCAGCCGGTACGAACGGCATCATCATCAACATTACTTCGGGAACCGATACAAAGAAATCAGTGAAGATACGCGGCATCAGCATCAACGGTGTTGGGACGGGTATTAATGGAATACGCGTGCTTGCGGTTAACTCATTGATCGTGGAGGAAGTTGTGATCGACGGCGTGACTCAGCACGGCATTTCGGTCGAAACTACGACGGGAACACCAAAGATCGCCGTTGACGCGACAGGCATCAGGAGCAATACCGGTAATGGCATTAACACGTTCATCACCGGCGGTACTGTCTCTTTGTCAGTAAGTAATTGTCGCATCAACAATAATGCGACCGGCGTAAGCCTTAGTAGTAATACGAATGCGACGATCAGTCACACGCAGCTCGTCGAGAACACCACCGGCGTCGTTGCAGCCTCGGCGAATATGAGTATTTTAGCAAGTAACATTTCGATGAACACGACCGGTGTTTCGTCACTGTCAGGCGGGTCGATTCGCTTTATGGGGTCGTTGATCACTCGCAATGGCACTGGCCTTTCTAGTTCAGGAGGCGGGCTGATCATCTCGCATATTAGCAATGTGCTGCAGGGCAACACTGTAGATGGCGCACCAACATCAAGTGTTGCACTTCAGTAATTTATTTGCTTAAAAGCTGATCCACTCGGTTGGAGTTTTAGGACTTGATAACGATATGCGTGTCTCGGCTCGAAAGAGCGGGGCACGCATTTTTAGCGCTGTTTCGGCCATGATGAGAGCGAGGTGCGGGTCGTTTGCACGTTGTGATAAGTGAGCGAGGATGATGTGACGAGCTTTGCCGTCAAAATCATTTTGAAGCCAATCGGCGAGGTCTTCGTTTGAGAGGTGACCGCTCGGCGAAAGGATGCGTTGTTTGAGATCCCAATTATAAACCTGACAGTAGCGGAGCATGTCGATGCTGTGATTCGATTCGATGATCACGGCGTCGCAATCGCGTATAGCACTCTTCACGCCGTCGTTGATGTGGCCAAAATCCATGACGGTCGCGATCTTCACGCCGTTCCTTTTTGCGACAAAACCAAAATTATCAACCGCATCGTGTGGCACGCTGAACGGCATGAAATCGATATCGCCGATGCGAAAGTCGCGATTTGATTCAATGTGCGACACGCGATCGCGCATTACTGTTCGGCGCTTCGATGATTCGCCGTTGCCGTTCTCGCCGCCGGCACCTCCCGAACGAGTATCGTAGTATGCGTCTTCGGTCATAGCGGAAATAAAAACCGGACAATTTACCGAGCCGAGCAGCACGCGAAGCCCGCCGATGTGATCGCCGTGTTCATGTGTAACTAAAATGCCGTCGAGCTGCGCGGCATCGACGCCTACGATTGCAAGACGACGAAGTATCTCACGCGCGCTCAAGCCGGCATCGACGAGCACATTCGTTTTTTCGCTCGAGATCAACACGGAGTTGCCGGTCGATCCGCTGCCGAGAACCGTAAATTTCATTCGTCCTCTTGAAACCTCGATCGCATTGTCTTTGCCATCACGCGCGTCGTGACAACCGTCGGAACAAAAGTGCCGAGCACGGCTCCGATATAATTTGCAACTCCGGTTACGATACGCGTACGACCGCTTTTTATCGCTTTCAGCGCAATTTTCACTACTTCCTCAGACGTGTGCTGCCCTTTTACTACCAGCGGTTTGTCGATATTCGACGCGGCGAAAAAATTTGTCTTTGTCGAACCCGGACAAAGAGCCATGACGTGAATTCCAAAGGGACGATTTTCCTCACCGATCGCTTCGGAGAACGACGTGACGAACGCCTTTGTCGCAGCGTAGGTCGCCATAAACGGCAGCGGCTGAAAGCCCGCGGCGCTTGATACGTTTATGATCGTTCCACTTTTTCGGTTGCGCATTTTTTTTAAGTAGCAGTGAGTCAGCGAGACAAGTGCTGAGATATTTAACTCGATCATCTGCAATTCGCGATCTATCTCAAGTTTTGTAAAATCACCGACCGAACCGAAGCCTGCGTTGTTTATCAGCCAATCGACCTCGAAACCGTGACGTTCGGTTTCGTCAAATAGTTTTTTGTCGGCGTCGCTCTCGGTGAGATCAAGCGCGACGTAATGCGCCATGATGTTGTGCTTTAACATCAACTCGTCACACAACTCGTGCAGCTTCTTTTCATTACGCGCGACCAGCACGAGGTTGTGCTTTTCTGCGGCAAGCTGCCGGGCAAATTCTTCGCCGATGCCGCTCGATGCGCCTGTGATCAAAGTGACTTTCATCAGTTATGGATTGGCCGCAACAAATTCATCTTTCGAGATCGCATACAGAACGCAATCGATGCCGTAATGAGATTCGTTCTTTTCAAACTTCATCCCGCACTTTTCCATAATGCGCCACGAGCCTGTGTTGTCGGGATGAGCGACGGCGACTATTCGCGCCAGTCCGACGGTTTCAAAACCGTAACGCAGCCACGCCATCGCCGCTTCGTAACCAAACCCACGTCGCCAATATTTTTCCGCAAAGCTGTAACCGACCTCGATCTCATCGGTGTCGCTGAGCGGTTGCAGTCCACACGCGCCGATCTGTTCGCCAGTCGATTTCAGCGTCGTGACGCAAAATCCGAAGCCGTGCTTTTCGTGACATTCGATATAGAATGCAATTCGCTTTGTCAGCGCTTCGGCGTTTTGCATCTCGCGACCGCCGAGATAACGATTCACCGCGTCGGGCACACGCATCTCGATCAGCCACGGCAGATCGTCAATTGTAATTTTGCGAAAAGTTAATCTTTCTGACTCAATCATGCCAAATCAATTATTGCAATACGGAGGCGAAGAACAAAGTGTGAAAGACAAACTCGAGGAGGTGAATTTGATGGTTTTCTTTGCGTGCTTTGCGGCTTTGCGGGATATGGCCTTTCTCACGCAGCGTGAACGCGATTGGTCTGGAAAACGCGGCGGTTTAACCCGATCGTAAACCTGCGGCCCGATAAAAATGGCATTATGCAGGCCGTGCGGGATATTCAGTTGATAGCCGGCTGAGGAACACTGTCGGCTAAGGTCCCGCTCTTATAACCTCAATATTGATGATGAGCTTTCCGTCCAGCAGATTTAATTGATCCGCAGAGATCGCATGAGTGTCACCCTTAGGCATAATGTGTTCTGACCGGATCCTGCTCGAATGATTGTCGATCTTTCGCACTTCAGGCAAAAACCGGTAACCGACGCCGTGGACGGTTTCGATAATTCTGCCCCCCCCAGCAACTTTTGTTACAGCGATCTTCTGATCCTCGAGATGTGGATCGTGACATTTCCTTCCTCGACGAAGCAGTTTTTCCAAACAGTTTTTAGTATCTGATCTTTTGTAACGACCCTTCCCGCTCGCTTAACCAGCAGTTGCAAGACATCAAATGTCTTCGACGTTAGGCTAATGCCTTTTCCGTCAACGCTCAGAGAGTGCTCGCTGGTATCAACCAGACAATTTCTAAATTTGTATATCGGCATTTTTATGGGCGCCCTCGATTGGAGTCTATGGAGACATTAGTCCCCGTTTGGGCATCGAGAATTTTGTTCCAATCGAATGCAGCCATTATATGCGATTTCAGAACCTTTAAGAAACGTTAAGAATCATTTAGAAGAATTAAGAATCTTTAAGGACTTCCATAATCCAGTCTCGGTAACCTTTCTTCAATACAGAACTTGAAACTCGGATTTTGCCGAAGATTTCAGATTTTTCGAAAACGTTAACAAATAAGGAGAAGTTTTATGCGAAAAAGAGTATTTACAGCGATATTTGCCCTAATCGGTCTAAGTAGTATCGCTGTTTTGGGCAGCACGCCAAGATTTTTAAGCGATTTGATCGAGTCGGTAACGAAAAACCCGTTTTTAGATATTTCCTCGCCATCTGATATTTTGGATGAAATCCTAAGTAAATCCGGTATCAAAAGGCGCCCGTCGTATGCCCCTAAACCGGAATCCGCAAATATTGAGATACCCGAGAATATCCTTTGGCAAAGTCTATTGAATGTAACCAAAAAGCTTGATTCGAAGGCGGCCGAAGTAAATCAGGATGAGGCAAAAAGCAAACTGTACCTTGAATTCTTCGTGAGGCAGGGTCCACTTTCGACCGGCAACAATCAGATACTTTTAGACTCTGCAGCCAGGTATTCGAGTGAGATCGAGCCACTCGATCAGAAAGCGAAGAATATACATGAGCGTCTAAAAATCGAAAACGCAACGAAACCTCTCGGAGAAACACCCTCGCCCGAAGAACTTAAATCTCTTCAAAAAGAAAAAGATGAGATCACATTTAGCTATCGAGATCATCTCAGAGTTTCGTTTGGAGATGATGCCTTTAACGCTTTCTCGGCTTTTGTGAGAAAGGAATTTTCAGAAAAATCGGTATCCAAGCGTATTTTTAATTCCCTACAGCCTGAGGGCGGGACCGACTATTTCGGATACTCATTTATTCTTTATAATGATACGGAGCAGCCGCCGCTTATCAGCGGTTTTTCTCACCTGGAGTTTTACTATTACAGCGGCTTTTACTACGATCCGAGTTTAGATGCGTTTTTGTTTAACGCGACGACGCGGACACTGCTCGAAGCGGGACGGGCGGATGGATATCGGGACATTTTTCCGGCGGAATTCCTGCACTCGATCTTTTACTCCAACCGCGGTCATCAGTATTGCGCTGCTGCCGACCATTACGCTTTGCTCTACGACGGTCCGATCCTGGTTGATGAGATATATTTAGATTCTACAATCGACTGCCATGTCGTCGGACCCGGGCCGACGCCCACACCGACCCCAACGCCAACTCCAACGCCGAATGTTGTAAGCGTAACTTTTTCGCAGGTTAATCCTTCGTCGGAACCCATCAGCGCAAATCCCGCTGTGGCTCCGTATAATCCCGGAGGCGGGCTAAGAATTTTCCCCGATCATGATACACCAACTGACTCCGTCGATCGCCGACTTGTGCGTGTAACCGCTACCCTTTCACGGCCGATTGCAAACGTACCCGTCTACTTCAGGAATTTCGACGTGGACGATCCGACCACCGATCCGACGATCGACCCGAACGGCTCCTTGGGAGACGACAATAACGGAATGCCGATGGCTGGTCAACTATTACAGGCTAACGGCTGCGGAGCCAACGGGGCGAGCACGTTTTGTCCGACCGATGCCAGCGGCGTTGCAACGATCGTTTTCCGGGTCACCCGACAGCCGGGCGACAATTTTGCCATTGCGGCTGGGTTAAACCCTGATGCAGTCAACGCGGTGAACGTCAGCGGCATCGAATTGATCGATGGCAGCGGACAGAACCTTGTTACCGAGAATTGTCCAACGCAGCCGCTTTGCCGGAGTCAAATGATGACAGTTTGGCGGCGATTACATATCGAGGTCGATTCAATGGGTCAGGCTACAGAAAACAAAGCTATTGGAACAATTGCAACCACCACGCGCGTAAGGGTCGGCCAAACGGTCACGGTTCCCCTGAATCCGACGACACCTTCAACTCTCGAGCCAAATCGGTTCGAAGGCGGGCGATTGATCTCCAATAATCGTGATCTACGGGTAAGTTGCCCGGGCGGCGCCTGTAATACCGCTACTTCGGTAACTGTTATCGGTTCTGGGTCGTTGGCTACTCTTTTCGCCGGCACCACATTCGAGCTGTATGACGACGACGATTTTGACGGTCATGATCAGCCGGCTCCCCTCGGAGATGGGACGCTAGACGGTGACGACGGAGAGGACATAGATCCGCCTAATACAGGATTTATGACGGCAAACAGCGATGATCCAACGGCAGACATAAATGCACCCGCTGGGAATATCTATGCTCAGGCGTACATACATCCTGTATATGACATTGGTGACAATAATAGCAGCACAGTATTTGCTGCAAATGTAAACGCTCCTGGAGATGGTCAGGACATCAGAGGTCTATTCGATTTTGACCAGATAGCGACCGAGGCAAGCCAAGAATTTTGGACCGTCTATTTGCTTGGTGGATACCAGTATATTCCTACACTGGACGATGACCCAGAGACTGAAATTGATGTTCCCGTCGGAATTACGGACCAACAGAACGGAGTCGGCTCAATCGTATTCATGGAGACCAACGGTCCCGTGGAATGTACGGTTTCGCCGGATTTTTGCAGCATTGCTGACACGTCAGCGCATGAAGTCGGACACCTCTTAGACGCCACTGATATGGACGGTGGGATAATGTCAGGAGTAGGCCACAATTTCTCACCGACATCTATTCGAAGAATTAGGAGAACTACACATCCATAACCATATAGGAGGACGTATGAAAAAAAGTAGAACGATTTACGCCGTAAGCATTGCAGTGGGATTTTGTATTATTTTTATGTCTTTGGCCTTTATCCGGGCTCAGGACGCGAATCCTAATAGGTCGACAACTCCATATAAGCTATCAGTGAGGGCTTCTACCCCCAAACAAAACTATGTCACGGGAGAGATCATAGATGTTGGCATTGAAGTAACAAATGCCTCCGAGTCTGATATTACATTGGGAGGGGCAGACATTAAGTCGGGATACGTACTAATATTTATCTCGACTTCTAAAGAGGGATTCCGACAGTATATCCCTGGGGGTGTTCGTGTGAAGACGCCTCGTATTGTTATCCAGCAAGGCAAAACTATTCAATCTGAAACAACGATTTTTTGGAACGCAGTGCATGACACTGCCGGACTGAGTGATTATGCAATACGGAGCATTCAAAACGATCAGCTTATGACGAACTATGCTTTTCCTAAAGCTGGAACTTACTACGTCAAGGCAGTTTTAATTATTCCGGGCGAGACGATGGCGAAAATCGAATCGCAACCAATTCCAATTACCGTCAACGATTCTCTAGGTGATGATCTTGAGATTTGGAATCTAATAAAAGATGACGGCGACGTCGGATATTTTATGCAATATGGTTCGGTCCGCAATCCGCACCTCAGTGCTGAAGCCCGCGCCGAATTTGAGGTACGGATGGAACAGATTGCGGTCAAGTTTCCCAGCGGCGTACATGCGGAACGTATTCGGCAAAGCCTCGCGAAGTACGAGGCTGCAGAATTAAGAAGGAAAGGATTCCAGGAAAACCTCAAAAAGCCGGCCAACTAGTTTTGGTTAAAACTTAAACTCTTCGGGCGTCGGAGAGATTCGGCGTCCGATTTTGTTGTCGTACGGTTTGGTTTATTCGGGAGCGGAAGTGTAAGAAACCGCAATTGAGCATTGCTCGGATGACAATAACGGAGTTACGCAAGCCGGCCAGCAGCTACAGGCAATGGCTGTGGGACCAATGGAGCACGCAGGTTTTGTCCGACCGATGCCAGTGGCGTTACAAAGAAGAGATCGGAATCGCGCTCGGCAATGATCACCGCACCTTATGTCGCGGAAGTACTTGAATAAGTTGATTGACTAGCACGCTAGAAAGAGTTCTCATTTTTTGGTTTTCATATTTGACCGATTGCCCAGGTAGATGATTTTTTGCCTCTGACAAGTTTTACCAGGTAGTTGCAGATCGGATTTTGACTTTGGTGGGGTTTGCCGGAGAGAGGTGAGGTGCGTTTTGAATTGGGCGATCTCTGCCCGAGTTGGGACCGATTAAGCGTTAAAAGATTGAGCCACGAATGCACGAATAATTCTGACGTAGAAATTATATTTATTTGAGTT
>Ga0187894_10000068_pt1 | contig 128576 bp, 103 predicted proteins | sample GBC1701081metaG_FD_136650 | JGI IMG/M metagenome (GOLD analysis project Ga0187894, IMG submission 136650) | White microbial mat communities from a lava cave in the Kipuka Kanohina Cave System on the Island of Hawaii, USA - GBC170108-1 metaG ... | reverse complement strand
CCGGCTCGCCCGCAGCAAAGGAAATCACTCGAACTCCCTTGGAATGGAGTTCTCGAGCCTTGGCGGTCACCGCCAGCGTGGGGGAGGGGCGCAGGGCCTGAACGCGCCGCGAGAGGTCCATCGGGGCAGACTACCCACGCGAGACGGACCAGCCGATCGCACAGCGCTTTGCAGAAGTCTTGGCGGGTGCGTACAATTCCCGGTCAAGCAGGTACGGTATCTGTTGGTAGTGAAGAGGCGTAAGGCGAGTTTGCAGGCGGAGCGCGAATGGGCATTTCAGTCGAGCGTCGTCGGAAGATCGTCAGCGAGTTCCGGACCCACGCGGGAGACAGCGGGTCGCCCGAAGTTCAAGTGGCGCTGCTCACGGAGAGCATCCGCGATCTGACGGAGCACTTGAAGGACCACGACCATGACTACGCGAGCCGGCGGGGCCTCGCGCAGATGGTCAGCAAGCGCACCCGGCTGACCGACTATTTGCAGCGCCGCCATCGGGAGCGGTACCTGAACCTGATCAAGCGTCTGGGGCTGCGCAAGTAGTCGCGGGTCCCAGTGGTGCAAGTTTTGGAAAGGGTCCCGTACCCGGGGCCACCGCACGGCAGTAGGCCACGCGCAGAACGAAGAAAGCGGCGGCGCCGCTGGGCCCAACGGCCACGCACCGTTGTCTGCGCATCGCCTTCTGCCAATTGCGGAGTCCGGTCCGGGACCGATCGCGGATGCGGCCGAGAAGTGCTCGGGCGCCCGGCGATGAAGACAAGGCAGAACATCAGATGGGTTATGTGAAGGTCGAACGGGACATCGGCGGACGGACGCTTACTCTCGAGACCGGGCGGGTCGGAAAACTGGCGACATCGTGCGTGATGGCGACCTACGCGGGCACCACGGTGCTGGCGTCGGTGGTGCGCGCCAAACCGCGCGAGGGGCTGGACTTCTTCCCGCTCCAGGTGGACTACCGCGAAAAGACGTCGGCCGCGGGCAAGTTCCCGGGCGGGTTCCGCAAGCGGGAGGGCGCGCCCAACGAGAAAGAGATCCTCACAATGCGGATGATCGATCGGCCGATCCGTCCGCTCTTTCCCGATGGGTTCATCGACGAGGTTCAGATCCAGTGCTGGGTGATGAGCCACGACGGCGAGAACGACAGCGATGTGTTGTCCGGGACGGCGGCATCGGCGGCGCTGGCCATCTCGAACGCGCCGTTCGAAGGGCCGATCGCGACGGTGCGGGTCGGTCGGATCCATACCGATACCGGGCCGCGCTTCGTGATCAATCCCACGGTCACACAAATGGAGTACAGCGATCTTGACCTCGTGCTCTCCGGGCACAAGGACGGGATCAACATGATCGAGGTCGGGGCGGCCGAACTGCCGGACGAGCATGTGCACGCGGCCATGGCGTTCGGCTACGAGCACGTGAAGCAGATCCTCGACCTGATCAACGATCTGGCATCGCGGGCCGGAACGCCGAAGGACCCCGGCACCCTTTCCGTGGTTCCGGAGGATGTGGCCGCGCAGGTGAAACAAGCCTGCGGGAGCGAGATGACCCGGCTGCGCCAGATCAAGAGCAAGAACGAGCGGGGAGCGCAGATCGATGCGCTCCGCGACCGGATGCTCGAGGAGCATTTCCCGGAGAAGACCGGCGGGACCGTCGAGGAATGGCAGACATCGGTCAAGCGGCGCGGGTGGGCCAAGGAGGCGTTCCGGGTCCTCGAGAAGAAGACCACGCGACGGCTCGTGATCGAGCAGGGCGCGCGGGCCGACGGGCGCCGGCCTGAAGAGATTCGCCCGCTGGAGATGCAGGTCGGGGTGTTTCAGCGGACGCATGGTTCGGCGTTTTTCCAGCGTGGCGAGACGCAGTCGCTTGTCTCGTGCACGCTGGGCACCGGCAAGGATGAACAGATCGTCGACGGGCTGATCCCCGAGTACTCGAAGAAGTTCTACCTGCACTACAACTTCCCGCCGTTCTGCACGGGCGAGGCGGGGCGCATCACCGGGCCGGGCCGTCGCGAGATCGGGCACGGCGCGCTGGCGGAGCGCTCGCTGCTGGGCGTTCTGCCCGGGGCCGAAGAGTTCCCCTACACGGTGCGCATCGTGAGCGACATCACAGAGTCCAACGGTTCGTCGTCGATGGCGTCCGTGTGCGGCGGGTGCCTGGCGCTGATGGACGCGGGCGTGCCGATCAAGAACACGTGCGCGGGCATCTCGATCGGGCGGTTCTCCGACGAGAACGGTCGCGAGATCTTCGTGACCGACATCATCGGTGAAGAAGACTTCTTCGGAGACATGGACTTCAAGGTCTCGGGAACACGCGAGGGCATTACCGGCGTGCAACTGGACCTCAAGGCGCGCGGCCTGACGCTCGAGCAGATCGAGCGGATTCTGGCGCAGGCGCGCAAGGGCCGGCTCCAGATCATCGAACAGATGGAGACGGTGCTTCCCGGCCCTCGAGCGACGATCAGCCCGCTGGCGCCGCGACTGGAAAAACTTCAGATCAACCCCGAGAAGATCGGGAAACTCATCGGCCCGGGCGGCAAGACAATCCGGGCGATCCAGGAGCGCTGGGGGGTTACGGTGGACGTGGAGGACGACGGCACGGTGTTCATCGCCGCGCCGAACACGTCGTCTATCGAAGGAGCCAAGGCCGAAGTCGAAGCGCTCGCTGCCGAGATCAAGGTCGGCACAGTGTTCAACGGCAAAGTGGTGTCGATCAAGGACTTCGGCGCGTTCATCGAGCTGGCGCCGGGCACCGACGGGATGTGCCACATCTCCGAACTCGCGGCGGGCTACGTCAAGCAGGTCACGGACGTTGTCTCGCTCGGCGACTCTGTTCGGGTAAAGGTCATCAGCGTGGACGATCAGGGGCGGATCAAACTGAGCCGAAGGGCCGTGCTCGCGGAAGAAGCGGCGGCATCGGCGACGGCGGCGGCGCCGGCCTGAAATTAGTCGCGAGAGGCCCTGTCCGATAAGAGTCTCGCCCTCGGGTGTTGCTCCCGGGCGGTTCCGGCGGTAAGTTAGGGAAAGTGGAGGTCGATGGGTGCCGCGTCGGCCCGTTTTTTGGCGGGCCACCACCGCGCGCACTTTGTTTTTCTTCGACCCTCGCGGGGGCGTCCGAGTCCCCGAGTTCGGCGCTGGGCGGGCCGGGCTGTGTCTGCGCCTGGTTCGCGGGGATCGACACGAACGGAGCGGCGGGCCGCCGGGCGGGAGCCTTCGGTCCGCGACGGTGAGGCTGCCGATGGCTGACTCCGCACCGAACGCCCTAAACGACGTTGAAGGAGTCGTGAAGTGGTTCGACCCCAAGAAGGGTTACGGCTTCATCGTCGGACCTGAGGGCCAGGACATCTTCGTCCACTACTCGCAGATTCAGGGCGAAGGGTTCCGGGTCCTGAAGGACGGTACGACCGTCAAATACGACGCGGTACGGGGCGACAAGGGCTGGCACGCGACCCGGGTTGTGAGGCTCGAAGCCGAGATCAACGTTCGTCCGCAGGGTGGGTACGCGCGAACGCCGCGGCGATGACCAGGCCCGGCCGAGGGAATGGCCGACTCACTCCACACGAGGGTAACGGCGGATCCGTGCGAAGAGAATCCGCGAGGTGCCGCGCGGCCGGTGTCCGGCGATGATGGACCCCATGCTGTGGAGTGATGTAGGTCTGGGGATGCTGCTGGCACTGGTACTGCTCGTGCCTGTCACAGCACTCGTTGTGAGAAGACAGATCCGTCGGGCGCGATCGGCCGAGCGCCGCGCCCGCGATGCCCAGCGGCTCGCCGAGATCGGCGGCATGACGGGCGGACTGGCCCACGAGATCAAGAACCCGCTCTCAACCATCGGGCTCAACGCGCAACTGCTGGCCGAGGGCATCCGCGAACTGGAAGTCGACGACCTGGAGAAGGGACGGCTGGTGCGGCGCATCGAGGCGCTTCGGCGCGAAGCCGACCGGTTGCGCGACATTCTCGGGGACTTCCTGCGCTTCGCCGGCACGCTTCACATCGAGCCCGCGCGCACGGACTTGAACGCCGTAGTCGAGGAACTGGCCGACTTCTATATGCCCCAAGCACAGCACCGCGGGGTCAATCTGCGCCTGGAACGGGCGCGCGGCGAGTTGCCGGTGATGCTCGACGCCGCGCACTTCAAGCAGGCGCTGCTCAACCTGATGATCAACGCGACGCAGGCGCTGGAGGCCCTGCCAGCGGACGGGCGCGCGGTGAGGAGACCCCGTGAGTTGATCCTGCGCACCGGCGCCGGGCGCGGCGATCACGGCCCGGTGTGCCGGGTGCACGTGATCGACACGGGGCCGGGTGTGCCCGCCGAGCTGCAGGAAAAAGTCTTCACGCCGTACTTCACGACCAAGTCGGGCGGGAGCGGTCTCGGCCTGCCGACCGCACGCCGAATCGTGGAGGAGCATGGAGGTCAGATCACGCTTCTCAGCGATCCCGAGAAAGGAACGGACTTCACGATCCACTTGCCGCGCGTTGGCTGAGCGAATGGCGGGAACGGCAGGGGTTGCTGCCCGGTATCTTGGGCTCGCGATGAATCTGGACCTGACAGGGCGGCGTGCGCTGGTGTGTGGCTCGACCCAGGGCATCGGGCGTGCCTGCGCCGAGGCGCTGGCGGAGCAGGGGGCCTCGGTGACGCTGATGGCGCGTGACACGGGGGCGCTGGAGCGCGTCCGGAGTGCATTGCCGCGCCCACGAGGCAAGTCTCAGGAGCACTCGGCGCTGGTGGCGGACTTCACCAACCCTTCGACGGTGGAGCGCGCGATCGAGTCAGACCTGGCCGCGAATCATGAGGGCTACCAGATTCTCGTGAACAACACGGGCGGGCCCGCGGCCGGGCGAGCGGTCGATGCGCAGCCGGATCAGTACGCCGGCGCGTTCGCCTCCCACCTCCTTTGCAATCAGGTATTGGTTCGTGCGCTCGTGCCCGGGATGGAGGGCGCGGGCTACGGGCGCATCATCAACATCATCTCGACCAGCGTGAAAGCGCCGATCATGGGGTTGGGCGTGAGCAACACGATCCGCGCGGCGGTGGCCCAGTGGGGAAAGACGCTGTCGATGGAACTGGGCCCGCTCGGGATCACGGTCAACAACGTGCTGCCGGGGTTTACCGACACCGCGAGGCTGCGCTCGCTGCTGGAGCACAAGGCGAAGGAAGGTGGGCGGCCGCTGGAAGCGGTCATCCAGGAGTCGAAGAAGGCGATTCCGATAGGCCGGTTTGCCGAGGCGCGTGAGATTGCGTGGGCCGTCGCATTCCTGGCATCGCCCGCGGCGGCGTACATCAGCGGGATCAATCTGCCGGTGGACGGCGGGCGCACGCCGGGGTTGTGACATGCACACGATCCGGAACTTCATCGGCGGGCGATTCGAGGACGCGGCATCGGGCGCGTGGCTCGATGTGACGGAGCCGGCCACCGGGATGGTCTACGCGAGGCTCGCGGATTCGGATGAGCGCGATGTCACAGCCGCCGTCGAAGCGGGCGAGAAAGCGTTTCCCGGCTGGGCCGCGACACCCGCGATGGAGCGTGCGCGGATCATGCAGCGCATCGCGGATCTCGTCGAGCGGGACCTGGAGCCGCTCGCACGCGCCGAATCGATCGACACGGGCAAGCCGATCCGGCTGGCCCGGACGGTCGATATCCCACGAGTCGCCGCGAATTTTCGGTTCTTTGCTTCCGCGGTGCTCAACGCGCGGAGCGAGGTGTACCGGACGGAGCAGCCTCAGATCACGGCCCTCAATACGACGCTTCGGCAGCCGCTCGGCGTCGTCGGCCTGATCTCGCCGTGGAACCTGCCGCTCTATCTACTGACCTGGAAGATCGCTCCCGCGATCGCGGTCGGGAACGCGTGCGTCGCCAAGCCGAGCGAGATCACACCGATGACGGCGCACATGCTCGGCACGATTCTGAACGAGGCCGGACTGCCGGCGGGCGTCGTGAACATCGTGCACGGGCTGGGGTCCAAGGCGGGCGCGGCGCTCGTCGCGCACCCGCGGGTGCCGGCGCTCTCGTTCACGGGCGGCACGGCGACAGGCAAGGCGATCGCGCGCATCGCGGCCCCGATGTTCAAGAAACTCTCGCTGGAACTTGGCGGGAAGAACCCGACGGTCGTTTTCGATGACGTCGATCTGGATCGAGTGATGCCGGACATCGTCCGCTCGGCCTTCACCAACCAGGGGCAGGTCTGCTTGTGCGGCTCACGCATCCTCGTGGGGCGCCGCATCTACGACGAGTTTCTCGAGAAGTTCGTCTCGGCCGTGTCGGCGATCAAGATCGGCGATCCGCTGGAAGATACGACGGAGTTCGGCTCGCTCGTGTCCGAAGCGCATCGCGAAAAAGTCCGTTCGTACGTGGCGCTCGCGCGGCAGGAAGGGGGCACGCTGCCCCTTGAGAAGACGGTGAACGCGGAATCCCTGCCGGCGCGGTGCGCGAAGGGCTACTTCCAGGGGCCTGTGGTTGTTGTCGGGCTCAAGCCGACGTGCCGCACGATGCAGGAGGAGATCTTTGGGCCTGTGGTGTGCCTGGCATCGTTCGAATCGGAAGAGGAAGCCGTCAGCGTCGCCAATGGCACGCCGTACGGCTTGTCGGCCAGTGTGTGGACGAAGGATGGGGCCAGAGCCCAGCGGGTCGCCGAGCGCTTGCAGGCGGGGACGGTGTGGGTGAACTGCTGGATGGTCCGCGATCTTCGCGCACCCTTCGGCGGCGTCAAGCAATCGGGTGTTGGGCGTGAAGGCGGGGAGGAAGCACTGCGATTCTTCACGGAAGCGAAGAACGTTTGCGTGAAGTGCTCGAACTGAGCGCCGCGTTTGGGCGGCGGTGAGGGGCGGAGATGAGCGAATCAAAACCGATCTATTCGGAACGGGCGCCGGAGCCGGTGGGGCCCTATCCGCACGCGCGGCGGGTGGGGGACTTCATCTTCATCTCGGGCATGGGGCCGCGGCGGCGGGGCCAGAAGGAGATCCCGGGAGTAACGCGCGATGCGGCGGGAAGCGTCACGTCGTACGACATTGAGGCGCAGTGCCGGGCGGTGTTCGAGAACATCCGCGTGATCCTTGAGGACGCCGGGGCGCGCTGGGAGGACATCGTCGATGTCACGGCATTCCTGACGGATCTGAAGCGCGACTTCGCCGCGTACAACCGCGTGTACAAGGAAATCCTGGGTCTCGTTTTGCCAGCGAGGACAACGGTCGAGGTGACCGCGCTGCCGACGCAGATCAATATCGAGTTGAAGGTGGTGGCATGGATGGGAGGAAGGGATAAAGGGACAAAGGGATAACGGGACAAAGGCGAAGACGGGTGCGGAGGATTCATGTCCCGATCAGGCCCGCGACCGCGCCGGCGGGGTCCTCGATAACGCAGAAGCGCTGGCCGCTCATGGGGCGTGGGCCGTCGATGACTCGGCCGCCGAGGGCTTTGCAGCGCTCGATGGCGCGGTCGATGTTGTTCACCGAGATGTAGATCAGCCACTTCGGCGGGATCTTCGCGTTGACGCCGCGGGCGTGGCAGATCCCCGCGGACGGTTCCTTCGAGCCGGGCGGCAGCATGTTGAAGTCGCTGTAGCCGCCCATGTCCACCGGCTCGCTCTTCCAGCCAACGACATCGCAATAGAACGCGCGGATCTTCTCGGCATTTGGGACGGTCAGATCGTGCCAGAGGATGGAGCCGGGGGAGGGATTGGTCATGTTTGATCTCCGGATCGTTCACGAACGTGCCTCCCGCAGGCGGGAAGCACGGCACCCAATCATCTCAGCGAGCGAAGCACAGCGCGCACTGGGCTGCCGTCGAAGCCGACGAGGCGCAGGGGCAGGGCGATGATTTCGTAGACGCCGTCGGGCACGTTGTCGAGCACGAGCCCTTCGAGCATGACGATGCCGTGACGCCGGAAGGCGTGGTGGGCCGCGAGGTCTTTGGAGTCGAAGAGATCCACGCTGGGCGCGTCGATGCCGATCAGGCGCACGCCCTTGGCCGCCAAGGCGTCGACGAGTTCGGGGGCGATCGCGGCGAAATCGGTGTTGAAGGTGCGCGGGTTTGGGTAGGTGCCGGTGTGCAGAAGGACACGCGGCGACGTGACCCCCTTCGCGAGGTCCACCGGGCGGATGCGCGTGCTGCGACCCACCTTGGCCGTGACGACTTGACACTCGCCGATGAACGCGTCGAGCGGGAGCAGGTCCACGCTTGGCGCGCCGATCGCGAAATGGTTGTGGCCGTCGGCGTGGGCCCCAGTGTGGACCGTCGTGTGGAGCGTCGAGAGCGTGACGGTGGCGCCGTCTTCGAGGCGACATTTCATGATGCGCCTGGGGCCCTCATCGCCTGGCCAGACGGCGAGCGATTCGGTGATCGGTGGGGAGATGTCGATGAGCATGGGACGAAGAGTAAAGGCACGAAGGGACGAAGGCACGGAGACACGAAGGGTCAGAAAGCCACCCAGATGATCACCAACAGTGTCAGGACTAGCGCGGATATTGCCATGACCAGGACTCGGTCCTGAAGGCGGGCGCGTGCGACCGCTTCGGCGTAAGGGATGGTCGTGAACGTCACCATGGCGTAGAGCGACTGGTACCAGCGCGGGAAGCGGTCTTCGAGAAAATGCTCCATGGCCTTGCGACGGCGGAACCAGGGGTCGGCGACTTTGTCGCGCATCTCGATGAAGTTCTCGACAGCGAGGGCGGCCAATGCGTCGGTATGTCGCTTGCGCATCTGCTGATAGCGCGCGAAAGCGAAGGCGAGTCCGGCTTCGCTCGCGCCCGGGCCTCTCGCTTCGTCAAGGCACTGGGCGAGCACGCGGCAGTCCTCAAAGCTGGCGTTCATCCCTTGGCCGTAGAAGGGCACGACGGCGTGGGCCGCATCGCCGATGAGGACCGCGCGGCCGTCGATATGCCACGGCGCACAGCGGACGGTCACGAGCGAGGATGTCGGATTCTCAAGGAACTGGCGCGGAAGGTCGGGGATGAGAGGCACGGCGTCGGGGAACTGGTCGCGGAAAAACGCGAGGATCTCGCCTTCGCTTTTGAGCGCGGCGAAGGAATTGGGGCCTTCGAAGGGCCAGAAGAGCGTGCAGGTGAAGGAACCGTCGGCGTTGGGCAGGGCGATCATCATGAACTGGCCGCGGGGCCAGATGTGCAGGGCGTTTTTCTCGATGCGCCACGCGCCGTGCGGACCGGGGTCGTCGCCCGCCGGTGGGATGGTCAGTTCCTTGTAGCCGTGCGTGAGATAGGACTGGTCGTAATCAAAGCGGTCGCGCTTCTGCATCGAGCCGCGCACGCCGGAGAAGGCGCCGTCGGCGCCGATGACCGTGCCGACTTCGATCGTTTGACTCGTATCGGTCGGAGCGAATTGCACTTCGGCGGTGCGCGCTTCGAAATCCACGCTCAGGCAGCGAGCTCCGAAGCGAATCGTCACACCGGGCTCGCGTTCGGCGGCCTCGATGAGCGTGAGGTTGAGGCCGCCGCGGGAGACGGAGTTGATGAATCGGGTGGGGTCACGGCTGTAGGGCTGAAAGGACAGCGCCTCCGGGCCGACCGCGCGTGCGTGGATCATGCGGCCGCGCATGGGGATCGCGTCGGCGAGGACTTGCTCGGCGAGCCCGACGCGCGAGAGCGCATCGATGCCGCGCGTCGAGAGGGCGAGGTTGATCGAGCGGCCGCGCTCGACACCGGTCTGGCGCGGGTCCGTACGGCGCTCGTAGAGATCGACGCGAAAGCCGCGGCGGGCGAGGTAGACGGCCATGAGGGCGCCGGCGAGCCCGGCGCCGAAGATCGTGATGGGTCGGTCGCTCATCGGGATTCACCGCGGAGACGCAGAGGACGCGGAGGGATTCGGATGGATTAGAACGCAGAGGAGAACGGAAGAAGGCAGACAGGAAAGTAGTTCAGATTTCAGACTTCTGTTTTCGAACAAGCATCATTGAAGCGAGCGTTCAAACGCCTCGACGGCGAGGACGCAATCCTCGAAGGAGTTGTAGAGCGGCACGGGGGCGAGGCGGATGACGTTGGGCTCGCGCGCATCGCACAGAACACCCTCGCGCGCGAGGCGATCAACGAGCGCTCGGGCATCGCCGGGGACCTGGAGCGAAAGTTGGCAGCCTCGGGATTCGGGGTCGCGCGGCGTCAAGATGCTGAGCTTGCCGCCGAGCCGCTTTGTCGTGGAGTCGAGTACGTGCTCGAGAAAGCCAGTCAGTCGAATGCTCTTGGCGCGAAGTGCCGACACACCGGCACGCTCGAAGAGCGCCAACGAGGTCTTGAGCGGCGCGAGCGAGAAGATCGGCGGGTTCGATAGTTGCCAGGCATCGGCTGAAGCCACGGGCACGAACTCATCGGCCATGCGGAAGCGAGAATCCGGGTCGTTGCCCCACCAGCCTTCTAGGCGCGGCAGCGCGCGGCGGTGCTCGGGCGACGATTTGAGGGTGTGGCGCTCGTGAATAAAGCAACCGGCCACCGCGCCAGGCCCGGAGTTCAGGTACTTGTACGAGCACCAGACGGCGAAGTCCGCGCCGCTGTCGTGCATCGCGAGCGGGATGTTGCCGATCGCGTGGGCGAGGTCCCAGCCGACGGCGCAGCCAGCATCTCGGGCGGCCTTCGTGATTCGCGCGATGTCGGGGGCCTGCCCGGTGACGAAGTTCAGTCCGGCGAGCAGGACCAGCGCGAGCTCATTGCGGCGTTTCGCAAGTGCGTCGAGCACATCTTCGGTGCGGAGCGCTTGCTCACCTGCCCGAGGCGAGAGACGGATCAGGCCTTCAGACTCAGCCACGCCGTGCAGGCGCAGATGGCTCTTGACGGCGTAAAGGTCGCTGGGGAAACAGGGTGTGTCTATCAGGATCGCCCGGCGGCCGCCGGGCCGCATTTCGGGTCGGTAGAAGGACACGAGCATCGCATGCAGGTTCACGGTCAGGCTGTTCATCGCGACGACTTCGTGCGGCAGAGCCCCGACGAGTCGAGCGAGCGGCTCGCGCACGAGTTCGTGGTAGCGGTACCAGTTGTCGCGCGGCTTGAAGTGCCCTTCTGCGCCCATGCGCGCCCAGTCGTCCAGTTCTTGATCCACGGCCGCACGGGCCGCGCGGGGCATGAGGCCGAGCGAGTTGCCGACCATGTAGACGCAGTCGCGCTTCTCGGCGCCGGGCGCCCTGGGAATATGAAACTCGGCGCGCATCGCGCGAAGCGGATCGGCGGCGTCCAGCGCGCGGGCTTCGGTCCGGAATTCGGATGTTCGCTCGCTCACGCCGGGCATCTTCGGGGCAGCGCCCGCACTCAGCAAGCCGCCACGCGCGAGGGCTTGCCGATCGCGAGAAACTCGGCCGCCGAATCGTGGAGCAATCGCCGACGCTCTTTGTCGGCGAGGTCGGTCATCGAATCGATGAGTGCGCCCGGCCGGTCTTCACCGAGGGGGAACGGGTAGTCGGAACCGAAGGCGATGCGATCGGCGCCGAAAAGCCGCAGCAGAAGGCGCAGGGCATCCGCATCGTGCGTAAGTGAATCGACGAAGAATCGCGCGGGGTGCGCCCCGGATTCACCACGCAGATAGGTGCGGGGCGATTTGCAGTTGTTCGCCGCGCACAGGTCGGGACGGGAGCGGTATCCCGCTTCGATCCTCCCGAGCGTTCCAGGGAACGCACCGCCGCCGTGCGCGAAGCAGAGGCGCAGCGACGGCAGCCGGTCGAGCACGCCGCCGAAGATGACGGAGCAGATGGCGCGGCTGGTCTCCGCGGGCATGCCGACAAGCCAGGGCAGGAAGTAGCGAGGCATCTCGGTGCGGCCCATCATGTCCCACGGGTGGACGAACACGGCGGCACCGAGGGCCGCCGCGCGCTCGAGCACCGGGAAGAGCGCGGGCTCGTCGAGGTTCCAGCCGTTGATGTGCGTGCCGATCTGAACGCCGCGGAGCCCGAGTTTACCCATGCAGCGCTCGAGCTCCGCGCAAGCGCGGTCGGGGTCCTGCAGGGGCAATGTGCCGAGTCCTACGAACCGATCCGGTCGTGCGCGACAGATATCGGCGATGTGGTCGTTGAGCCAGCGCGCGACGTCGAGCGCTTCGCGCGGCGGCGCCCAGTAGGAGAACATCACGGGTACGGTCGACAGCGCCTGGACGGCGACGCCGAAATCTTCGCAGTCGCGCAGCCGGCGGGCAGGGTCCCAACAGCGATCGTCGATCTCGCGGAATGACCTGCCGTCGTGGATCAGACGCGCGCAGCAAGAACCGGTGCTCTCGATCGTGACCCAACGAGCATCCGCGGTGCGCGAAGCGAACTTCGGCCAGTCCCGGGGAGACGGCAGGATGTGTGTGTGCACGTCGATCCGGCCGGGGGTCATCGAGTCGCAGCCTTCTCGAGTGTGAACGCCGTCGCCCGTTCAATGACCGTGCGGCACTCCCTGCACGTGCGGCGTTCCGTTGGCCCGCCCCAGAAGTCGTTCATGATGACTTTGAGGTCTTCATCGATTTTCTTGAGGGCCCAGCGGGCTTCGTGCACGAGCGTGTCACACTTGGGGCAGTACCAGCGCAGGGCGTCTTCCTGCGGGCGGCCGCGATCGTCCGTGCCGCGGGGGAATTCGACGATGAGGCCGATGGTGCCCGCGGGACGCTGGGGGCGGTGGGGGACCCAGCGCGGGAGGAGGAACATTTCGCCCTCGCGAACGATGACGTCGTGCGGCGCGGAGTCATCGAGGGGGCGGACGCGCACGGCGATGTCGCCCTTGATCTGGAAGAACAGTTCCTCGGTCGGGTTGACGTGGAAGTCGTTTCGCGTGTTGGGGCCGCCGGAGACGAAGACGATGACATCATCGGCCCCGGAGTAGAACTGCTTGTTGGACACTGGGGGGACAAGTTCGTGCCGGTGCTCTTCGATCCACTTCATCAGGTTGAACGGCGGAGCGATGGTCATTTGGGTCCTCCGTTCTCTTTACCCGCGCTCGGCGCCGCCGAGCGGCACATCCTTGATCTCGGTGCGCACGTCCCAGAGCTCGGGGAACAGACGAGTCTCAACGACGGCGCGGAGGAACGGGACTCCGGATGACCCGCCCGTGCCGCGCTTGAAGCCGATGATGCGCTCGACCGTCTTCACGTGCCGGAAGCGCCAGAGGGCGAACTGCTGGTCGACATCCACGAGTTTCTCGCACATTTCATAGGCGTCCCAGTGCCCCTCGGGGCGCTCATAGATCGCTTTAAAGACCGGGATCAGGGCGGGATTCGCCTCGTAGTTCTTCGACCAGTCCCGTTCCACGGCGGCGGGCGGCACCGCCATCCCGCGGCGGCTGAGGTAGCGAAGGAACTCGTCGTACAGGCTTGGTTTCTCGAGCGCGTCCTGAAGGGTTTTCTTGGCGGTGGGGTCGTAGTCGAAGATCTTGAGCATGTCTCGGCTCTTGTTGCCCAGGAGAAACTCGATCATTCGGTACTGGTGGCTCTGGAATCCGCTGGCCGGGCCGAGAACAGCGCGGAACTGCGCGTACTCGGTCGGCGTGAGCGTTTCGAGGACGGCCCACTGCTCGAAGAGCTGTCTTTGCACCTGCTTGACGCGCGCGAGGATCTTGAAGCAGGGTTCGAGGGAATCGCGCCGCACGGATTCGATGGCCGCGCGAAGCTCGTGGATGATTAGTTTCATCCACAGTTCCGACGTCTGGTGCTGGATGATGAAGAGCATCTCGTCGTGATGCGGGGGCGACGAGAGGGGCGTCTGCGCCTCGAGAATCTGGCCGAGACGCAGGTACTGGCCGTAGGTGAGTCGCCCGCGCAGATCGGTGATCACGCCGGGCTCGAGCGGGCGCTCGGTCATTCAGGCCAGCATAGCGGGCTGGTCTTCGCTCCGATGCGGAGCATCGCGACGCGTCGCGCGAGTGTGAGGCGTCTCAGTCCCCGCCGGGCCCTGAATCAGTCGGCACGGTCGCGAGCCCGGTCGGTTCGGGCTGAAGCGCGGGCGGGTTGTTGCCGAGCAGGACGCGCTGACTCTTGCGGTACGCGCAGCCGGCGGTCATCGCGCCGGCCATGATCAGAAGCACCGACAACGCCGCGACGTGGATCGACAACAACGCGCGACGCCGTGCAGCGGCACGATTGCAGGCGGCAGTCATGCTCATCGGTTGAGGCCCCGCGACCCGGGGGCGCCGAATCAGCGCCGTCGGGTTGCTCGCCTCCACCATCCGTATCGGCCGGGGGACGCACGGGGTTTCAGGCGGCTCGGCCATGCCCGCGTGAGCCGCGAGAATCGTCGGTGCGATCCGCGCCGTCCGTATAATCGCGCCCGGATAACCGGAGGCGGACGCGATGACGATGTCCTGGGCCAGGGTCTGTTCGGTCGTGCTGCTGGTGTGCGCGTTTGGCTGCGAGAAGAGAGCGGCGACGCCGCAGAGCGCGGGAGCGACGCCGACGCCGGCACGCGCCGCGCCAGTGACCGAAGCGGCCGAGGTCCCGACCGCAACGGCCGCGACGTATCGAACGGGGATTCGCGAGCCCAAGGCGAGAACCCCCGGGGCTCTTCGGCTGGCGTCGTACAACGTCGAGAACCTTTTCGATGAGAAGGATGATCCGGAGCTGCGCGATGATGAGGAGGACGCGGGCAACGCCAAGCCGAAGGAAGATGAGCGCGCGCTGGCAGACACGATCCGGCGGATCGACGCCGACGTGATCGCGATGCAGGAAGTGGAGTCGTACGACGCGCTGATGTCGTTCCGCGACCGGCATCTGGCGGGGCTCGGTTACGACCACGTGGTTTCGATCGAGGCGGGACGCGAGCGCGGGATCGAAAACTCGGTGGTGAGCCGCTTCCCGCTGCGAGACCCCAAGGTCTGGCGGGATGCAGACCTAGGCGGTGTTCACCCGGACTTCTTCAACGGTCGGCCGAATCGGTACGCCGGGCAGCCGTTGACAATGCGTGGCTCGCCGCTGCGCGTGACGGTCGATGTGCCGGGGGCGGATGGCGCCTCGCCATGGGCGCTGACACTCTTCGTTGTGCATCACAAGAGCGGGCGCGGCAACGAGTACTGGCGCGAAGCGGAGGCGAAGAAAATCATCGAGCTCGTTGGCGACGTGGAGACCGAGGATCCGGCCCGCTGCATCGCGGTGCTGGGAGATTTCAACGCCCTGCCGGAAGACGAGTCGGTGCAGATGTACCTGAAGGCGGGGCTGGCCGACATCAACGCCGATCGTTCGCCGGGGGATGAGTCGTCGCTCACGCACGCGAGCGGGCGAGTGATCGACATGATCCTGGTGAACCGCGCTCTGGCGGCCCGCGTTGTGACCGAATCGAGGTTCATACTCGCGACGCCGCAGCGGCCCGCCGAGGCCGACTATCGCACGACGCCTACCCCTCCGGGCTACGCATCGGACCACTCTCCTGTGGTCGTGGACTTGCGCCGCGCGGGGCGGTGATGACCAGGGCGGCGGCGCTATCCTTTGCCCCTATGAGCCGGGCGATCGAGCGCCAGTTTGATGTCATCGTGATCGGCGGCGGGCACGCCGGCGCCGAGGCGGCTTGGGCTTGCGCCAATGCGGGGTGTTCGACCGCGCTGGTCACGATGGACCCGTCCAAGATCGGCGTGATGTCGTGCAACCCGGCGATCGGCGGCTTGGCCAAGGGCCAGATCGTGCGGGAGGTCGATGCGTTGGGGGGGCTGATGGGGCTCGCGACGGATGCGACGGGCATCATGTTCAGGGTGCTCAATGCGTCGCGCGGGCCGGCGGTGCAGGGCCCGCGAGCCCAGTGCGACAAGCACGCTTACGCGCGCGAGGTTCAGAGACTGCTCGCCTCGCGTCCGAGCATCACCATTGTCGCCGGTGCGGTCGAGGATCTGCTGACGAGCCCCGAGCGCGAAGCAGGGGACTTTGCGACGCGGATCGGAGGGGTCGCTATTTCGCAGGGCGGCATGCGAGTCGAATTGCGCGCTTCGGCGGTCGTGCTGACGACGGGCACGTTCATGCGCGGCCTGATGCACACCGGCGAGCGCAAGTCCGAGGGAGGCCGAATCGGCGAATCGCCCGCGATGGGGATCAGTGCGGCGCTCGTTCGTCTCGGATTCGAACTGGGTCGACTCAAGACGGGCACGCCGCCTCGGCTGGCGCGCGAGACCATCGACTGGGATTCGCTCGAGCCGCAGCGCGGCGATGAACCGGCACAGCCGTTCTCCGACATGACCGGCCCGGGGCGGTTCCCGGCGATGGAACAGGTGGAGTGCCGCATCACGGCGACCAACGCGGCGATCCATGACGTGATCCGGGCGAACCTTCACCGGGCGCCGATGTACTCGGGGCAGATCACATCGGTCGGGCCGCGGTATTGCCCGTCGATCGAGGACAAGGTTGTGCGCTTCGCGGAGCGAAAGTCGCACCACGTGTTCCTGGAGCCCGAATCGCACGAGAGCAACTGGGTCTATTGCAACGGAATTTCGACATCTCTGCCGCGGGACGTGCAAGAGGGGATCTTGAAGCGGCTGCCCGGCTGCGAGCGGGCAGAGATCCTTCAGTACGGCTACGCGGTCGAATACGACATGGTGCCGCCGCACCAGATCGGCGCGGATGCGATGACCAAGCGCGTCGCGGGCCTGTTCCTTGCGGGGCAGATCAACGGCACGAGCGGCTACGAAGAGGCGGCGGGTCAGGGAATCCTGGCGGGCATCAACGCGGCGCGGTTCGCCCGCGGCGAGCCGACGGTCACGCTGGGGCGCGACGAGGCGTACATCGGCGTGATGATGGATGACCTCGTGACCAAGACGCCGCGCGAGCCCTATCGCATGTTCACGAGCCGTGCTGAGCACCGGCTGCTCTTGCGCGCCGACAACTCCGCTGACCGGCTGACCCCGCTGGGGCGTCGCTGGGGAGTCGTGGATGATGCGAGGTGGTCCAGGTTCGAGTTGCGGCGCGAGGTTGTCGAGAGATTGAACGGCGTCATCGCGACATCGCGCATCGGCGATCGGCGGCTCGCCGAACTCGTGCGCGGTCCGGACTACACCGTGGCCGACCTCGGCGAGCATCTCAATGGCGCAGCGCTCGACGTCGAGCCGGGTGTGCTTCGGACGATTCTGGCGGAGCGCCAATACGAGGGCTACATCGCGCGACAGCGGGCGGAGGCGAAGCGCCACGCCGAGATGGAGCACCGGACGCTTCCGGTGAGCATGGATTACGGTTCGATCACCGGGTTGCGGGCCGAGGCCCAACTCGCCCTGGACCGGTTCAAGCCTCAAACGCTGGGTCAGGCAGCGCGCCTTGAGGGCGTGAGTCCGGCGGACTTGACGCTGATTCTCGTGGCGCTGGAGCGTCGGCGACGGGCATCAAGGGGCGCGCCTCAGGCGAGTGAGAGCGAATCCGTGACTCCCAGGTTGGCGTAGATCTCGCGCGTCGCGGTCGAGCGGTTCAGCGTGTAGAAGTGCAATCCTCGGACCTGGCGGTCGAGCAGGTCGCGGCACTGCTCGGTGGCCCAATGCACGCCGACGCGCTTGATGGCCTCGGCGTTGCCCTTGCAGCGCTCGACCGCGCGCAGCAGCGGGGCGGGGATTCGCGCGCCCAGCGCCAATTCAGCGATCGTCTTCATGCCGCCGAGCGAGGTGATCGGCATCACGCCCGCGATGATCGGCACCTTGATCCCCGCGATCTCACATCGGTCGCGGAAGTCGTAGAAGTCGCGGTTCTCGAAAAAGAGCTGCGTCACGATCAAATCGGCGCCCGCGTCGATCTTGGCCTTGAGGTGGTCCATCTCCTGAAGGCGGTTAGGCGTCTCGTGGTGTCCTTCGGGGAACCCGGCGACGCCGATGCCGAACCCGCGCGGGTCCTTGATGGCGCGTCCGGCGTGCTTGTCCTTGAACTGGCGGATGAATCGGACGAGTTGCGTCGCGTAGCGGAACGAATCGCGGCTGCGGTCGTAATCCGGCTTGTCCTTGGGCACATCGCCGCCGAGCGCCAGGATGTTGCTCACACCCGCGTTCGCATAGACCTCGAGGATGTCGTAGATCTCGGCCTCGGTGTGGTAGATGCAGGTGAGATGCGGCATCGGGTCGAGGCCGGTGGTCTGCTGGATGCGCACCACAAGGTCGTGCGTGCGGGCGCGCGTGCCGCCGCCGGCCCCGTAGGTGACGCTGACCCACGCGGGGTGAAGCGATTCCAGATCGCGGATGGACTCGAAAAGGTCGGCCGCCGCCTGGTCGCTCTTGGGCGGGAAGAACTCAAACGAGAAGGTCGTTCGGCGTGCGTTGAACACGTCCACGATGTGCATACTCAGGCGGTCTCCGTGCCTTGAAGCGAGAAGGCTGGCAACCAATCGCGCCGATACTCTTGTCGCCCCGCGGCAGCGCCGCGGCGGAACGAGGGTAGTGTCGATCCATGCCGCGAACGCTCTTGGGCAATCTGTACCACAAGGCCTGGTCCAAGACGTGGGACATCGCCCACGCGGCGGGCATCTATTTCTCGCCACGCGCGGTCTTCCGGCACATCTACCGTAACCGGACGTGGGGCGACCGCGAGTCGCTCTCCGGCCCGGGTTCGGATCTGTGCGAGACGGAACACCTGCGAGCAGCTCTGCCGCCGCTGCTGAAGGAACTGGGCGTGCGCAGCATGCTCGACATCCCCTGCGGCGATTTCAACTGGATGAATGCGATGAACCCCGATGTGGGCCTCTACATCGGGGCCGAGGTCGTGCCGGAACTGGTCGAGCATTGCCGGGAGAAGTACGCGCGACCGGGGCGCGAATTCCGCGTGCTGGACATCACGAGGGACACCCTTCCCAAAGTCGATCTGATCTTCTGCCGAGACTGTCTGGGTCATCTGTCGAACCGATTCGCGGCCGCCGCGCTGCGGAACATCAAGTCGAGCGGCAGCACGTGGCTCCTGATCACTACGTATCCCGGCGTCGTGCAGGTGAACCGGGACATCGCCAACGGTCAGTTCCGCAAGCACGACCTGACGCTGCCGCCGTTTGGCCTGCCACCAGCGCAGAGGATCATCGAGGAGCGCTCCGGCGAGGGAGGACCCGGAAAGAGCCTCGGGTTGTGGCGGAATGCCGATGTGCCGAACTTGTAGCGCTCTCATGACGCCGCCCTAGTAGCGGTAGTGATCGGACTTGTACGGCCCATCCTGGTGCACGCCGATGTAGGACGCCTGATCCGGCGTGAGGCGCGTGAGTTTCGCGCCGAGTTTGTCGAGGTGCAGACGCGCGACTTTCTCATCGAGGTGCTTGGGGAGGCGATAGACCTGCTTCTCATACGCAGAAGCGTTGCCCCACAATTCCATCTGCGCGATGACCTGGTTGGTGAATGAGTTGCTCATCACGAACGAGGGATGGCCCGTGGCGCAGCCAAGGTTCAGCAGTCGGCCCTCGGCGAGGATGATGATCGAGTGGGCCTTGGTGCCGGTCGCGCTGTCCGCCTTGAAGCGGAACTCATCGACCTGCGGCTTGATGTTGATGCGTTCGACCTTGCCCTGCTCGACGAGGCGGTAGAGCCCGGCCATGTCGATCTCGTTGTCGAAGTGCCCGATGTTGCCGACGATGGCGTCGTGCTTCATGCGGCGCATGTGATCGACCGTGATGATGTCTTTATTGCCGGTCGCCGTGATGAAGATGTCCGCCGTCTCGACAACATCTTCGAGCGTCACAACCTCGTAGCCGTCCATGCAGGCCTGAAGGGCGCAGATCGGGTCGATCTCGGTCACCTTCACGCGGCACTTCTGGCCGGCGAGGCTTTGCACGGAGCCCTTGCCGACGTCGCCGTAGCCGCAGAGGACGGCGACCTTGCCCGCGAGCATGACATCCGTCGCGCGGTTGATGCCGTCGATGAGCGAGTGGCGGCACCCGTAGATGTTGTCGAACTTGCTCTTGGTGACCGAGTCGTTGACGTTGATCGCGGGGAAGAGCAACTCGCCGCGCTCCTGCATCTGGTAGAGCCGGTGGACGCCGGTGGTGGTCTCTTCGGAGACGCCCCGGATGTGGGGCGCCATGCGGTGCCAGAACGTTGAGTCTTCCTGTAGTTTCTGGCGGATGAGTTCGAGCACGATCCGGAATTCGGCGTTGTCCGTGGATGAGGGGTCGGGCAACTTGCCGGACTTGGCGAGCTCGGTCTCCGCCTTGTAGCCCTCGTGGATGAGGAGCGTGGCGTCGCCGCCATCGTCCACGATGACATAGGGGCCGTTGCTGCCGTTCTTGTCCTTCGGGAACGTCAGCGCCTGGATCGTGCACCACCAGTATTCCTCGAGCGTTTCGCCCTTCCACGCGAAGACGTTGACAGGGCGCTTCCCGGAGCGGCCGATCGCCATTGCGGCGGCGGCATGGTCCTGCGTGCTGAAGATGTTGCACGAGGCCCAGCGCACTTCGGCGCCGAGGTCCTGAAGGGTTTCGGAGAGCACCGCGGTCTGGATCGTGTTGTGCAGCGAGCCCATGATGCGCGCGCCCTTGAGCGGCTGGCGCGGCCCGTACTCATCGCGGCAGGCCATCAGGCCGGGCATCTCGTGCTCCGCGAGGACGATCTCCTTGCGCCCCCAGTCGGCGAGCGACAGGTCCCGCACGCGGTAGGGCTCATCGCCGGTCAGCGGCAGCCCGGTGTTCAGAAACGGGGCGCTGATTCCCGGCTTGGCGTGCGAGGGGGCCTTGGGGCTCGTTGCGGTTCGCGTCACATCTGTCTCCTTCGTCAGCACTCGGGTCGTGAACTTGTTCTCTTCGTCTCGTGTCGGCGGGCACTCCACCCGCGATCGGGAGTGGTTCTCAATCGGGCCGAATCCTGTCGCTACGACCGACGCCCCGGGCTTCTTCGGCCTTCGTTCAATCCGGGCGCCCGAGCCGTGGCGGCGAAGAGCCCGGGGCCCTTCGCCTGCGGTTCACCCGGCAGAGGGAGCACCCTTGCGTGCTCGAAGCCGGCGCGGGCGAACATCTCGCCGATCGCGCTCTCCGAGAATCCGAGGTGCCGGTGACCCATTGTCTGGCGGTATTCGACCCGGTCGTGCTCGAACATGTCCACGATCATGGCCACGCCGCCGGGACGCAGGATCCGGCACATCTCGGAGATCGCCTCTGCGGGCTCGGGAACGTGATGGAGCACCATGATGCATAGCGCTGCATCCACGCTGTGCGGGTCGAGCGGGATCGATTCGATCGGTCCGTCCACGAAGCGGATGTTGTCGAGGTGGGCCAGGCGCTTTCGCGCGGCGTCGAGCATCGGCTTGGACTGGTCGAGCGCGATCACCTGCCGTACGTAAGGCGCCACGAGTTCTGCTCCGTTGCCCGTGCCGCAGCCCAAGTCCGCGACAACCCAGTCCGGCGGCAGCAGGGCCAGCAGCGCGTGAACCGTGAATTCGCCGCCGAAAAGGGCTTGGCGGACCTGATCCCACTCTCCGGCGATTCGACCAAAGAAGGCGAGACTGTCGGTGCGGCGTTCCGAGAGAACGCCCTGAAGGCGGCGACGGTCTTCCTGAACTTCGAGATTGGCGTCGAGTTGCCCGCCGATGGCCTGCCAGAGGCTGCGGGCGCCGGGTTCAAGGTCGTCCTGAACGAGGCGGTAAAGCGTCGCGGTTCCTTCCGCTCGGCGGAGCAGCCAGCCCGCATCGCTCAGGACCTTGAGGTGCCGGCTCACCGTCGATTGGGGCAGCTGAACGACCTTGGCGACCTCGCCGACGCTGAGTTCCTGCTGCTCCAGCAGGTGGCAGATCCGAAGGCGAAGTAGCTCACTGAGGGCCGCGAGGCGCTCGGTCAGCGGGGTTGTGTCTGGCGATCGCTTCATCCGTTTATCCGGATGAAGTGTAGAACAAGCGTCCCTAGCCGTCAACGTCCCAGAAACGACCCTGGTTGACCCCGAAGCGAGATCATGGCGAGACCGGAACTTGGGTGGTTGTCGGCGGCAGCTGTTCCGGGGGTCGAACTGCCGAAGCGCGCGTTCCCGGAACGCCATAGGCCTGAAGCCGCTTGGCCATCTCGCGGTTGCCCGGCGAGACATAGAGACACATCCGGTAGCGCTCGATCGCCTGCTCGCGCTGGCCGACGCGCTCGTAGAACTCGGCGAGCGCGAGTTGTGGGGCGAGCGAATAGCCGAGATCGCCGCGCGCGGCCGAGAGATAGGCCTGCTCGGCATCGTCGTGCGCGTTGGCCCGTTCGAGGAACTTGCCGAGCAGGATCCAATCGGAGGGCCGCTTGCGGTCTTCAGCGACGGCCCGGACGAGGCGGACAGCGCCCTCCATGTCGCGATCCTGGGCTCGCGCTTCGGCGAGTGTGAAGATCGCGTCGTCGTTGTTGGGCATGACCGTGTAGGCCTTTTCGAGATTCTCGCGAGCTTCCTTGACACGGCCGAGGCAAAGCAGGGCCTTTCCGTATTGCAGTCGGGCGCGGCCATCGGACTGATCGCGCTGCACGTATTCGGCGTAGTCGCGCTCCGCCTGGGCGCAGTCCCCGCGGGCGAGCGCTCGATCGCCGGAATCAGCGAGCATGTGCAGAGCCTTGGGCCCGCGCGTCGCGCAGCCGCTCAAACCCAGGAGAGTTGCGATCGCCATCGTTTTCAGGATCCGTCCCGTCTTCATCGTGTTCGCTCCGAGAGAGGCCGCCCGACGTTCATCGTGGATGCTTCACCGCGGCCCGCAGTTTACGGTTGGCGGCGAAGGGGGTACCGGAAAGGGGCGTACGCTGCGGGCATGCCTGCCGCGTGCTTGTGTCGGCACGATCTTCAAGATGGGACATCGCACTACGACCTTTTCATCGCGCGAAGTGAGGAACCGGGCGGACCCGATGACCGGGTGCTGCTCACCTTGCGATTCCGTGGCCGCCCGGACGAACCCGGGATCAAGCGATTAGGCGGCGAGCGGCTTGCCGATCACCGACGGCTGTACCTGAAGCATCACGGGCCGGTCTCGGGCGGCCGCGGCGTACTGACGCGACTGCTTGAGGGGAGCGCCAGGGTTGAGGAGGACTCGGCGCGACGGCTTGTCATCCACCTTGCGATGGGCGCCGACAAGTTTCGCCTGATCGGCATCCCTGATTCCACCGATCCTGCCGGGAACCGGTGGGTATTCGAGGTCGAGCGCTGACGGGGGCCGTTCACCTCGCCCGATACCAGAGAGGTGTGCGGCATCTTCGGCATCGTGACGACGCGAGGTCTTGAACCGCCCGTGACCGATCGCGAGGCGGTCCGGCTTCGCGACTTGCTGTCTCATCGCGGGCCCGATACCGCTGGACTCTGGCGCTGGCGGAACTTCCTTCTCGCTCACCGACGACTGGCGGTGATCGACCCATCGCCCGCCGGCGCACAGCCGATGTTCCGCGGCGAGCACGACGGTGGGCCGCGCTTCGCCCTCGTGTACAACGGTGCGCTCTACAACGATCAAGAGGTTCGGCGCGAGCTTGCCGCCGCGGGTGTTCATCTCCGGACCTCGTGCGACACGGAGACCGTGCTCGCGGCGCTCGCCCATTGGGGCGATGCGGCGCTTCCGCGCCTGCGGGGCATGTACGCCCTGGCGCTGGCGGACACAAGGGAACAGACGCTGACGTTGGCGCGCGACCCGCTGGGCATCAAGCCGCTGTATTACGCGCTGCAATCAGAATGGGTCGGGATTGCGAGCGAGCCGGGACCGCTGCTGGGTTGCCCCGGCGTGAACGCGGAGCCTGATCTGCCGATGGTCGGCGCCTTTCTGGCGACGATCCGCACGGTCTTGGGCGGGCGCACGCTGTTTCGGGGCATCTGTGCCGTGGAGCCCGGGCAGGTCCTGAGAATCGACCTCTGTGGACGGAGCGGGGCCGCGCGGATTTCGGGCACGGCGAGAGTGCCGCTGCCCGTGGTTGCCGGCGAGAGGGAAAGGGATGAGGCGGCGGCCCGGGTTCGCACGGCGGTCGACGAATCGGTGCGCCTGCATTTGCGCGCGGATGTTCCTGTGTGCGCGTTGCTGAGCGGCGGGCTCGACAGCACCGCGGTCACGATGTTCGCGAAGCGCCAGCACTCAACTCTTCAGACGTTCTGTGCCGGGTGTCCGGAGGGAGAGCAGGCATTCGATTCGGATCTCGAAAGCGCGAAGCGCATCGCCGCGTGGCTGAAAACGGAGCATCGGGAGGCGCACGTCGATCGGGAGAAGTTTCTGGAGCGCTGGCCCGAGATGGTTGGTCGGCTCGGGGTTCCCCTGAGCACGCCCAACGAAGTCGCGATTCACGAGGTTGCTCAGACGCTTCGATCGACGGGCTGCATCGTGACGCTCAGCGGCGAAGGGGCGGATGAACTCTTTGCCGGCTATGACGCCCCGCTGGAGGCCGCCGCCCGGATGCACGAGGAATTGCGCTGCGCCGCGTCGCCGGTGACCGGGCGGGCGGCTGGGCGGATTGCACTCGCCGCGTCCGGCTGGATTGACGGTGCGACGCTCGGTCGGGCGCTGCTGCCGGAAGTGTGGCGAGGGATCGAGGACAACGCGTTCGCGCAAGGGTTCTACGAGGAGCGATTCGAGCAGGCGTGGAAGATGTCTGACGGACACGCCTTGGCGGCGCATCAGCGGCTCCTGCGAGAAGTGAATCTCACTGGGCTGCTTCAGCGACTCGACACCGCCACGATGCTCGCCGGGGTCGAGGGCCGAACACCGCTGGCCGATGCGCGGGTCGCCGCTCTGGCGGAGGCCTTGCCGATGGAACTCAAGTACCGAAGTCGCGCCTCGCGCCGTCACGCTCCTCTGGACACGGGTCTCAGTGAAGGCGCCGCGACCGCAACGCTTGCAACGCCCGCGCACGCAGCGCGGACAAAGCTGGTTCTGCGCCGGGCGCTTCGGCGCGATGTGCCGGGATGGGTGCTCCGAAGACCCAAGGCGAGTTTCCCGTTGCCGTTTCAATCCTGGATTGGCGCCCTGGAAGGGACGGTGCGAAGATCGCCGTTCATTCGCGGGCTGTTTACACCCGCGGCGATCGAGGCTGCGGCATCGGATGCGCCGGGATCGTGGCGTCTGGCGTGGCCGATGATCAATCTGGCGTTGTGGGCCGAGCGGTGGGGATGGCGCTGATCACCCGTGGTACCACCAGGCGCCGATGCGCGAGAAGACGAGAACCACGAATCCGAGCCCCGCGAGCGTGGCGCCGATGAACACGGACAAGGCCGGGTCCGTGAGCGCGCGCGGGTCATCCGTGGCGGCCCAGGCGATGAGGATGATGCCGGCGCAGATGAGAACGGCTGAAGCGGCGGCCAGCGCCTTCCAGCGCTTGGCGGTCCGCTCGATCAGGATCACGGGCCAGTGGTCGATCCGGACGCTGACCGGTTCGGGCCGATTCGCTCCTCCGGGCTCGCCGAGCGACTCGATGCCGATGGGGATGAGGCCGCGCGCTTCGGCGTCGGCGCGGGCGGCGGCTTCGCTCGAGGCGACGATCGTCACCTCGATCGGCTCGCGCGTGGCTTTGTCCGCGCCGAGAATCCGGTAGCGCACGGGCATGCCTGCATTATCGACCGGCGGCCGCCTCGGCTCTCGCGCGGAGGCGTAGGATTCACGCATGGCCGATCGGCGGGACGATCTGGTCGAGCTGACGACCGCGCCGAACGAGTACGCGGCGGGTGTGCTGCGCATCGTGCTCACGGCGGACGGGATTCCGTCGTGGCTGGAGCCGGCCTCGGGTCCGTTTCTTCAGATCATGGGCGCCAGCGGGATCATCCCGGTGCGTGTGCTAGTCCGCCGGGCCGAGATCGATCGGGCTCGCGAGACGATCGAGCGCGAGCGAGAGGGGTCGATCGACCTTGATTGGTCAGAGATCGATGTCGGTGAGCCGGCCGATCGGATCGCAACGCGGATCGCGCAGCGGGGGGAGGGCGACCCTCACGTTCCGCATGGGTCGGGGCTCACGGGGCGCGTCTTTCGCTGGTGCTTGTTGAGCGTGGCCGCGCTCGTGCTTGCCGCCTGCACCACCGCCGCAATTGTTGGAGCGATCGGGAGCGCCAATACGTTCGCGCAGATCGCGGTGGTCGGTGCGGTCCTGCTCGTCGTTCTGGCGGTTATCGCGCCGGTTGCAGCGCTGGGAAGCGGCGGCGCCAGCGCGCGTTCGACAAGATGTGAATCAGGCGGGCGAGACGCGTGAGCATTTCGCGGGTGTCCACCGATGGCTCATGGCAATGAGCGGTTGATCGAGTTCCAAACGCTTCCGACGCGCACCGCGGCGGAGTACGTGCGGATGCTGTTGCTCCAAGACGGAATCGGAGCTTGGCTGCAGACGCCGGGAATCGGGCCGGGAATCTGGGCCGCCGCGGACTTCAATCCCACGACGGTGATGGTCCTCGAGCGGCAGGCTGAAGAAGCGCGCCAAGCTCTGCTGCGTCATCGGCAAGATGCCTGCGCCGTGGACTGGGAGGTCGAGGACCTCGGGGCGGCGGAAGTCGAAACCGCCGCTCGCCTGAACGAGATTTCCGAGAGCCAGATCATCGCGCGACGTGCGGCTCAGGCGCGCAGTCCGGCGTGGGGACGTTGGCTCCTGTGCGGGTGGCTGCTGCTTGGACCCTTTCACCTGGTCATTGCGGTGCTGATCGCCGCCGGGCTGGCGATGAAGCGAATGGCACGCTCCACGGCCTCCGAAGCGCTCCGATAGCTGGCCGTCACGAGCAATGCTCGGGATCTCAAACCGGAGGCGTGGCGCTGGCACGCGCCGATCGTCGAGCCTTTTTGGGGTCTGGTTCGGGGACAGCAGCGAGGAGCGTTCGGGTGTACTCGTGCGCGGGATGCCCCATCACTTGCTCGCGCGGGCCGTGCTCCACGATCCGTCCTTCTTTCATGACGGCGATGAAATCACAGAGGTGGTTCACCACAGCCATGTCGTGGCTGATGAAGAGGTAGGACAGGCCCAGATCGTCGCGCAGGTCCGCCAGCAGATTGAGGATCTGAGCCTGGATAGAGACATCCAGCGCGCTCGTCGGCTCATCACAGATCACGAGTCGCGGCGACAGGGCCAGGGCCCGCGCGATGCCGATCCGCTGCCGCTGGCCGCCGGAGAACTCGTGCGGGTAGCGATCCACGGCAGCGCCGGACAGGCCGCATCGCTTGAGCAAGTCGATCACGCGGGCGCGCAACTCGTCGCGCTCCTTGACCAGTCCGTGGATCATCAGCGGCTCGCCCACAATCATCTCGACGCGCATGCGGGGATTGAGCGATCCGGCGGGGTCTTGAAAGACAACCTGCATCTGACGGCGCAGGGCCTTCATGGCCGCGCCCCTCGCCGCGAGCACATCCTGGCCGTCGAACGAGACCTTTCCTCCGGTCGGTTCGACGAGGCGCAGCACGGCGCGGCCCACGGTCGTCTTGCCGCAACCCGATTCACCGACCAACCCGAGGGTCTGCCCGCGCCCGATGGTGAACGAAACGCCGTCCACCGCCCGTGTCCACCCGCGCACCGATCGAAGCAATCCGCGTCGAATGGGAAACCAGACACGCAGGTCCTGGACTTCGAGCAATGGCTTGGCGCTCGGCGCCCGCGCTCCGGGGCTCGGTCGAGCCGCTGACGACGGGGCCGGACTCACCGACGGCGGAGTCGCCATGGGGCCGATCGTACCGGGGTATCGGTCTACGGGTCGCCGATAGACTCGACACATGCAAGCTGCAGGGAGGCTGAAGGCATGAGCATCTGGCCGGGCGCGCGGGCTGCGGCAATCTTCGTCATGGCGATCGGCTGCCTGTCCGGCGCCGGCTGCGCGCTTTGGAATGACATCGTTCCGCCGCCGCTGCACGGTGTGACCCGGATCGAGAAGGCGGGCCTGGCGATGGAATTCTCGCCCTTCATCGATCGAGTCACTTACTTCGGTCCGGCGAGCGACGGCGGCAAGAACGCGCTGCACGTTGTGGACCTCGAAAGAGCCGTTCCCGAGGACGGTTCCTACACGTTCTTTGGCGGCTGTTACTCGTGGGTCGCGCCGCAGAAGTCTGTGCCCGCGGGCGAGGATGTGATCGCCGGGTGGATCGATGGGGCGCGGGTGCCAAGGGACTGGCCGCCTGACCCGGCTATGGACATCGGACCTGTGCGGCGAACGGGCGCGGGGCCGGACTGGCTGACATCGATCGGCCCTGAGCATCGCACCGGACTGGTGGAAGGGAAGACGCTGCGCATCGTCGACCGGAATCGCGCGATGATCACGTACACCGTCGCCAATCGTGGCAATGACACGGTCGCCGCGGGGTGCTGGCTGACCACCGCCGCGGCACCCGACTCGGTCATTGCCGTGCGCATGCCGGAGGGTGCGCAGGTTTACGGCTGGGACGATCGGAGCGTCAGACTCTTCGAATCCGCGCTTTCGGCGCGCGACGGGAGAGGATGGCGCACTCTTCGGCCCGGCGATGCCAAATGGGAGGGCGGCATCAAAGTCTACATCGCGGCGCCCGCCGGAACGCCCATGGACATTGCGGTGTGGAGCCCGGAGTGCAGAAGCTGGCTCCACCGCTCGCAGCCCGCGCTCTCAGAGGAGGCGATGTCGCGCCTGATCGCGATGGGCGAGGGGCCGGTCGCGGTGTACATGGAGCCGAGCGCGGGGATCTTCGAGGCCGAGTTGTACGGGCCGATCGAGACGCTGGCGCCCGGCGGAGCGACCACTGTTGCCGAGACCTGGGCGATGGTCGATGCCCGGATCGCCGACACCTCATTGCTCCCCTGAACGGCGCTATTCGACGGTGGGCAGCCAGGCGGCGAGCAGGTCGCGGGCGGCGCTGAGGTCGCGCTTGTCCACCATCTCGGTCACGGTATGGATGTAGCGCGTGCCGACGGTGAGGCCAGCGGCGCGCGTGCCTTCGTTGGCCAGTTGCATCGCGCCGCCGTCTTGTCCCCCACGAGCGAGGATGGTGCGCTGCACCTTGATGCGGTGCTTCTTGGCGACCTTTTCGAGTTCATCGATGAGGGAGTGATCGCTGATCAGGGATGAATCCATGATGTGCAGGCCGGCGCCGTCGCCCTGAATGGTGACGGCCTCATCCTCGGGCACGCCCGGCGTGTCGCAGGAGAGAGTGACATCGAGGCCGATGCCGATGTCGGGTTTCACCGATCTCGCGGCCGTGAGCGCCCCGCGCAGGCCGACTTCTTCCTGAACCGTGAAGACGCTGAAGATCTCGCAGTCGTGCGCGGAGTTGTCGTCATCGAGCGCCCGCACCGATTCGATTCCGAGCCAGCACGCGACGCGATTGTCCATGGCCTTGCTGACGACCTTGTCTCCGACCTCGATGAATGGCTCGTTCATGACGACCATGTCGCCGACGGTGACGAGGCGGCGGACCTTGGCCGCGGGCAGGCCGATGTCGATCATGAACTCTTTGACCTCGGGGACTTTCTTCTTGTCCTCTTCTGTCGCGATGTGGATCGGGCGGCCGCCAGGATTCATGACTCCCGGCAAGTCTCCGTTTCCCTTGGTGCAGACGAGCACGCGGCGTGAGAAGAGGTTGCGCGTGTCGAAGCCGCCGGCGGGGTTGACGCGGATGAAGCCGTCATCGTCGATGTGCTTGACGTAGAAGCCGATCTCGTCCATGTGGCACGAGAGCATCACGCGCGTGGACTTGCGCCCATTGCGCGACGGTTTGCCGCCACGCCCGCGCGGCGAGCGGCGGCAGATAAGCGAGCCCATCGCGTCGGTCCGAACCTCTTCAAAGAGGTCCTTGATTTCCTTGCGGATGAGGTCGCGCACGCGTTCTTCACGGCCGGGGATGCCGGGGGTTTCGCAGAGTCGCTTGAGAAGGTTTGTGTTCATGGCAGTGCTCGATGCCGGAGGGGACTGTGCATCAGAAGTCGTGGTGAGCCGGGTCGCTGAGGATACGATCCGCCGGGCCGACGCGCGCAGAGTATGTTTCTGCCCCGTCTGGATTCCTGGATGCCTCGATGTCGCTCAGCAGCCCCTTAACGCCGTTGCTTCAGCAGGCCGAGCCGTCCTTTCTCCGCTATGGCGACGACGGATCGGCTCTCGTTGTCGAGTCGTTTGGCGAGGTGGAGGGCGAGTATGCCGCGCTTCGCAAATCGTGCGTCTTGATCGACCTGCCTCAGCGCGGGACGCTGAAGATTACGGGGCGCGATCGCCTGGAGTTTCTGGGTCGGATGGTGACGCAGGAGCTCAAGGGCATCGCGCCGTTCAAGGCGCGATCGGCGTTCTGGCTCAATCGCAAGGGCAGGATCGACGCCGATCTTCGGCTGATCGAACTGGGCGAAGAGATGTGGGCCGATGTCGATGCCCTTGTCGCGGCGGATGCGGCGAGATCGCTCATGTCGTTCGTATTCAGCGAGAACGTGAGCGTGCAAGATGTCGGCGAAAGCATGCACCGGCTGGCGCTCCACGGACCGAGTGCGCCGGCAGTGCTTGAGGCGGCATCTCGGCCGAGCGCCGGCCCGCGATTGTCTGCGCTCGCCGATGGCGAAGCCTGCCTTGTCGAGATGGCCGGCCAGCGTGTCATCGTCGATCGGCGTGACACCACAGGCGAGATTGGGCTTGAGTTGCTTGCAGAGGCGAAGGCAGCCGCCGACGTGTATGCGGCGCTGCTTGAGGCCGGAGTCGGTGATGGAAGCGGGAGACTTCGACCCGCCGGCTGGGCGGCGTACAACATCGCGCGGATCGAGGCGGGCACGCCGCTGTTCAACATCGATTTCGGTCCGGGCAACCTGCCGCACGAAACCGGGATCCTCGAACAGCGAGTTTCGTTCACCAAGGGTTGTTACCTCGGGCAGGAAGTGGTGGCGCGCATGCAGTCGCTGGGCCACCCGAAGCAGAGACTCGTCGCGCTGCGCGTTGATGAGCCCGGAGGGCGCGAGCCTGGCTCCGATGCGGCACAGCCGGTCTCAGGCAGTACGGTTCTGAAGCCCGAGAGCGATGGCGGCGGCGCCGTGGGCGCGGTGACGAGCAGCACGCGCAGCCCGATGCTGGGCGACGCGATTAACTGCTTCGCTCAGGTGAAGTGGGAAGCGACGAAGCCGGGCACCAGACTGCTCGTGGAGACCGATGTGGGCCGTACGGCCGCGATCGTTCGGCCCACGCTGGCATTCTGGACAAGGGCAGCGGAATAGCCGTGCTCAAGCGCGGATGAGCCGCGGGCCGAGTTCCTTCTCGAATGCCCGGAAGGCGTCGCGGGTGTCGATGATCAGGCGCGCGTGGCGGGCGATCAGGGCATGGTCGAAGGCCGAATGATTGGTGGCCAGGACCAGAGCGTCGAATGACTCGATCGTCCGTGCATCGAGCGCGATGCTCTTCATTCCCAGGTCACCCGCTCGACCGGCCCAGGTCGCGGGCACGTGCGGGTCGCTGTACTCGACCCGGGCGCTGCGAGACTTGAGCAGGCGGATGATCTCGGCCGAGGGCGACTCGCGGACATCGTCGATGTCCGCCTTGTATGCCAGGCCCAGCACCAGCACGCGCGAGCCTTCGATCCGCTTGCCCCCGGCGCGAAGCGCGGACTCAAGACGCGCGACCACGTGCGTCGGCATGGCCGTGTTGACCTCGCCCGCCAGTTCGATGAATCGTGCTTCGCGGCCGGCTTCGCGCGCCTTGTGCGAAAGGTAGAAGGGGTCGATCGGGATGCAGTGGCCGCCGAGCCCCGGGCCGGGCCAGAAGGGAACGAAGCCGAAGGGCTTGGTCGCCGCGGCACGAATGACTTCCCACACGTCGATGCCCATCGCCTCAAGCACGAGTTTCATCTCGTTGGCCAGCGCGATGTTGACGGCGCGATAGATGTTTTCGAGCAGTTTCGCTGCTTCGGCGACTTCGGCGCTGCTCACCGGGATGATTTCTTTGATCGCGCAGCGATAGAGCCCTGCCGCCAGATCGCGGGACGTGTCGTCGAGCCCGCCGACGAGTTTCGGGATGGTGCGCGTGGTGTGAGTGGCGCGTCCCGGGTCCTCGCGCTCGGGGGAGTAGGCGATCCAGAAATCGGAGCCCAACGTGAGGCGGCTACCCGCCCGCGATGCTCCGCGCGCGATCGCCGCTGCAAACTCGTTCCGCGTAGTGCCGGGGTACGTCGTCGAGCCGAGGATGATCAGTTGCCCGGGCCGCAACGCCGCGCCGATCTGCTCGGCGGCGCGAATAACGTATGACAGATCGGGATGGCGACCCGCCGTGAGCGGCGTTGGCAGACAGACGATCACCGCATCCGGCTCGGCCAATCTCGAAAAGTCCGCGGTGGCGGAGAATCTCCCGCTTTCGTTCATGGAGCGGGCGAAGTCCGCGCCGAGGTGCTTCAGGTAGGTCTGGCCGCGCGCCAGCGACTCGATTTTCTTCGCATCGATATCGAAGCCGAGAACGCGTGCGCCGCCTGCAACGAACGCGTGAGCCAGCGGCAGGCCGACGTAGCCCAAACCCACGATCCCCACGAGGGCGCGGCCGGATTCGAGCAGGTCCTTGAGGTGGAGATAGTGATCCATTCAATGACTCTGGAGGCGGCGCGCGAGTATAGATTGCGTTTGCGAGCCCCTCGCCGGAACAGGAGCGACGATTGCGAGCGCTGATGTGGTTTCGAAGGGATCTGCGCCTCGCGGACAACACGGCGCTTCATGCCGCCGCGAAGCGAGCCGACGACGGTATGGTCGGCGTCTATGTGCTTTCGCCCGGTGACTGGAAGCGGCACGATGACTCACCGGCCAAGATTGAATTCTGGCTGCGCAATCTGGCAGAACTCTCGAAGGGTCTGGGGCGGCTGAATATCCCGCTCGTCATCGCCAGGGCGGACCGTCCCGGCGGCGTTTCAACAACCGTGTTCGAGGTCGCGAAACGGACCTCCTGCTCGGCGGTGTTCTTCAACCGGGAGTACGAGGTCGACGAATCGCGGCGCGACGAGGCAACGCGCCGGCGTTGCGAGTCGCAGGGTCTGGAGGCGCACGGCTTCGACGATCGCGTTGCGCTGGCGCCCGGCGAGGTGCGCACTGGCGCCGGCAGTTTCTTCACCGTGTTCACGCCGTTCAAACGCGCGTGGCTGAAGACGATCAACGGGCGTGGGTTCGAGGTATTGGCGCCGCCGAAAAAGCAGCGGCCCATTGATGTTTCAGCAACCCAGATTCCCAAGAGAATCAAGGGATTCGCGGGCCAGATCGATGCGGCACTCTGGCCCGCCGGCGAGCGCGCCGCCGGCCGTGTGCTGGATCGATTCGTCAAGAACACCATCGGTGATTACGCGTCGGCGCGCGACCGTGCCGATCTAGAAGGCACGAGCCGCCTCTCTCCCTACCTCGCGGCGCGCGTGCTCTCGCCGCGTCAATGCCTGGCCGCGGCACGCGATGCCAACGGGGGATGCTTCGCCGAACGCAAGCGTGGCAGCCGCGGTGCGGCAATGTGGATCAGCGAGCTGATCTGGCGCGAGTTCTACCAGCACGTGCTCGTGGGCTTCCCTCGCGTCAGCATGAATCGCGCATTCAAGCCGCAGTCGGACCGGATTCGCTGGGCGAGCAACGATGAACACTTGGCCGCGTGGCAGGAGGGACGCACGGGAGTGCCGATCGTCGATGCGGCGATGCGATGCCTCGCGGCGACCGGGTGGATGCACAACCGGCTGCGCATGATCGTGGCGATGTATCTGACGAAGGACCTCTTTCTTGACTGGCGGCTCGGCGAGCGCCACTTCATGCGCCACTTGGTCGACGGTGATGTCGGCTCCAACAACGGCGGGTGGCAGTGGTCGGCGTCGACGGGGACCGACGCCGCGCCTTACTTCCGCATCTTCAACCCCATTTCGCAGTCGACGAAGTGCGATCCCGAAGGGGACTTCATCCGGCGCTGGGTGCCCGAACTCAAGGAGCTCGACGGCGACGACATCCACGACCCCTCGGTCCTCGATTCGGTGGTCCGATCGCGCATTGACTATCCGGATCCCATCGTTGATCACAAGCGCGCTCGCGACCGGGCCATCGCCGCGTTCAAGCGATTGCGCTAACTGGGGCCACGGAGGATTCCGACTGCTCTCCAGGCCTCGGCGGTCCACGGGGCTTCGCGCGTGATCCGGATGAGCGCTCCGTGGGCTTCGGCGGATGGCGGGGGGCTGGCAGCGCCGAACTTTGATTCGTAGTCACGCCAGAGCGATTCACCGGCGGCATTCTCGCGTTGGCGAGCCTCGCGCTGCGGCTGATCGACCCAGTCGAGGGCGGCGGCGAAGAGAGCGGGCGGCGGGAAATCGTGGCCCAGTTCGGGATCTTCGAAGAGTTTCACAGCGAAGCCGTCGTTCTTCAGTCCCGCCGCCATCACGCGCATCGGCGGAGCGTTGAAATCCTTGTCGCCGGTGATCGGCGCCAGGCGGTGCGGCTTGATGAGCGTCATCGCCTGCGCCGAGGGGCGAACGAATTCGGGCGGGTAGGACTTGCCGGCGCCCGCCGGTTCTGCGCGATACGACACGAGCCCGACGATTGGGATCGCGCCCGTGAACACCTCGGGAAAACAGGCCCATAGCATCGTGGCCATCTTGCCGCCGCCGGACATGCCCGAGGCGTAGATGCGCGATTCGTCGATGTGGAATCGAGCGCGGGCCGTCTCGACGGCGTCGAGCGCCAGCTGCAGGCGCTCGATGACCGGGCGCGTGTTGCCGCTGCGCGCAGCGCCGATCATGACCACGCCGGCGCGGTCGAGCGCCTCGTCGAAGATCGCCGGGCGAAGAGCCAAATCCATCGGATCGACCCACACCAGCAGGCCCTGCGGATTCTTCCCGTCGTACCTGCGCGGGAGCCGCACGCTCATGGACTCTTCCGCCAGGTCGCGTTTCGTCGGCTCGTAGCCGCTGGCGCCGCGAACCAGCCGCGATCGGATAGTCGGCGCGTCCAGCGTGAATCGCCCGGGGGCGAACGGCCGTTCCAATTCGACGATTCGCCCGGTGTCGATCGGGGGCGCGGCTTCAAATTCTGAAAACACGCCGAGCGCCGAGCCCGCGATCGACTCGAATCGCCCGGGCTTCAGCCGCCAGAGAGTGCGCTCGCGCGCTCCCTCGGCGGACGCGAAGTCGCTGATGGCCAGAGCGCCGTCTCGCAAGCGCAGCACTTCCAGCGCGCGCGATTGGCCGTCCGCCGTCATCCGGAGGCTGCACAGCGGTGTGGCATCGGCGAGCAACCTCGCGGGGTCGAGGGCGGGGCCGATTGCCTGCGTCAGGTCCCCGAGCCGGTCCGCTGGGATATCGCCCGTGATCCCCGCCAGCCGCGCCAGCATCGGCGAATCGCCCAGCGGCGCGACCGTTGACGCGTCGACGCCCGCCGCGACGATTTCGACGCGCTGCGGCTGTTCGTTGCCGACACGGAAGAGAGGATGGGCACCGCGTGCTGGCGACGCAATGCAAGAGAATACGACGCAGATGTTGAGACCCGCCCAAATCTTGCGGCATACTGGCGGCATGCGAGACCGTACGCGGGCTTTCGCGCCTCGGATTCCGCGCTCCAATCGCCTTGTCGAAATCAGGGTGAGAGGATTCGAACCTCCGACCTCGAGGACCCAAACCCCGCGCTCTACCAAGCTGAGCTACACCCTGGTCGTCGCCGCGATTCGCTGCCGCGGCGGGAGCGGATCATAAGCCCACGGGCATCCCGGCGGCCGGGATAGCCCGTGCCACGGCACCTGTATCATCCGGCGGTGAAGAGGACGCCGGACAAGATCAATGTCGTGCTGGTCGGCGGCGGCGGGCGCGAGCACGCCCTGGCGTGGAAGATCCGCCAGTCGGCGCGCCTCGGTGCGCTCTGGACCACGCACCCGGAGAACCCCGGCATTGCGGCTCTGGCGCGCCCGGTCGGCATGCCGTTCTCGGTCAAGGAGGCCTACCGCCTCGCGCAGTTCTGTGCGCACAACGACATCGGGCTCGTTGTCGTCGGGCCTGAAGAGCCACTGGCGGGAGGGCTCGCCGACGCTCTCGCGACCGATCGGACGCTGGTCTTTGGGCCGACGAAGGAAGCGGCCCAACTCGAGGCCGACAAGGCGTGGGCGAAGCGCCTGATGCGATCGGCGTCGATCCCCACGGGCGAAGCGCGCATCTTCACCGATGCCGAGTCGGCGCGGGCCTTCGTGGAATCGCGCACGGAGGGCGTCGTGGTCAAGGCCGCGGGGCTGGCCAAGGGCAAGGGCGTGATGGTCTGCGACGACGCCGCTCAGGCCGTCGCGGCGATCGACCGCATCATGGTGCAGCGCGAGTTCGGCGACGCGGGCAACCAGATCGTCATCGAGGAGCGACTCGACGGGCCGGAGGTCTCGGTGCTGGCGCTCGTCGATGGGCGGAACATCCTGATCCTCGATCCGTGTCAGGATCACAAGCGCCTCGGCGAGGGCGACACGGGCCCCAATACCGGTGGCATGGGCGCGTATTCGCCTGCGCCGGTGCTCAGCGCTCGCGACATGGAACATGTGCAGCGAGAGATCCTGATCCCAACGGTCGATGCGCTGCGGCGCGAGGGCATCGAGTACCGCGGCCTGCTCTACGCGGGGCTCATGCTCACGCACGCAGGCCCCAAGGTGCTCGAGTTCAACGTGCGTTTCGGCGATCCGGAGTGCCAGTGCCTGCTGCCGCGCCTGCGCGGCGACCTGCTCGAGGCCCTGTGGGCGACGGCGGCGGGGCGGCTCGAATCGATCGATGAGTTGGACTTTGACGCGCGCAGCGCCTGCTGCATCGTGCTCGCCAGCGCGGGCTACCCCGGCGAGTACAAGCGCGGCAACCCGATCGAGGGCATCGACGCGGCCGCCGGGACGCCCGATGTCGTTGTGTTCCACGCTGGAACAGCACGCGATACGCAGGGCCGGATCACGACGAGCGGCGGGCGCGTGCTCAACGTGGTCGGCCTTGGAGAGACCCTCGATGCGGCGCGGGCGACGGCGATCGCGGCATGCGACAAGATCCGGTTCGAGGGGAAGACGCTGCGGCGGGATATCGGGACTTCGATAGGAGCCGGGGTGCGCGCCGGGCTGCACTGACCTGAGGACAGGTCAGTGGCACGGCTGGAATATCGATCATTCGACCTGCTGCAGGCGCGCGTACTGGAGCACGAGCGTCTTGGTGCCGACATCGCGGAACTCGATGACGGCCCGCAGGTTCACGCCGCGACCCTGGAACGAAGCCACCGTGCCCACGCCGAACTGGGGGTGACGCACCTTCGCTCCCACGGGAAAGGGCGCTTCGGCGGGCGCCTTGCCGGTGCTACGCGCGGCCGTGGAGCCGCCGGAGGAGGCGGAGCCATTTGAAGCACGGCGCGCCGGGCGCCGATCGGCCGCGCTGCGTCCCCAGCCACTCGCTTCCAGTTCGTCGTGCGCCTCGCCGAATTCCTCTGAACGATCGACGACCTCGATCTGCTCTTTGGGCAGTTCGTCGAGAAAGCGACTCGGGATGGTGCGCTCGATGAGGCCGCGGCTGGTGCGCCGGGCGGCGCTGGTGATCAGCAAGTGGCGCATAGCGCGCGTGATGCCGACGAAGCACAGGCGCCGCTCTTCCTCCACGCCATCCTGCGCCTCCATGGCGCGCTGCCCGGGGAGCAGGCCCTCTTCGAGCCCGACGATCGCCACGGCGCCAAACTCCAGCCCTTTGGCCGCGTGCAACGTCATGAGCGTCACGGCGCCCGCGGCGGGGTCAATCGTGTCGGCATCGGCCACGAGTGAGACGCTCTCGAGATAGGCGCGAAGCATGGCGAGCAGCGGGGGAGGGGCGGCGTCGGCACCAACTCTCTCCTGAGCCGGATCGGCCGCGGCGTCGTATTCCTCCTCGAAATCGCGCGCCGAGGAGACCAGCTCGCGCAGGTTGGCGTACTTGTCGCTGCCTTCCTCATCACCCGGCGAGATCTCTGATGTGCGCTTGTAGTGGGCCTCGAGGCCGGATTCGGCGAGGACGCGCCCGACGAGATCCGCGAGGGATTCCGGCACGCCCTGCCCGAGGAATGAGCCGCCGCCGGTCCACGCGTCGATGAGCGACAGGAAGCGTCGCACGGCGCTGCCCGCCGCCGTGGTCAGCCCGGGCGCACGCTCCACCTGCCGCATCGCCTCCAGCAGCGTGATGCGCTCGGCGGCCGCGAAGTTCTCGATGCGGGCGATCGTCGAGTTGCCGATTTTGCGGGCCGGCTTGTTGATGATCCGGCGCAGCGAGACCTCATCGGCCGGGTTAGCGATCAGGCGCAGGTATGCCAGCGCATCCTTGACTTCCTCGCGCTGATAGAAGGCCGTGCCGCGGGCCACGATGTAGGGAATCCCGGCCCGGCGCAGCGCATCCTCGACCACGCGGCTGAGGAAGTTGTTGCGGTAGAAGACGGCCATGTCCTTCCAAGTTGGCGGCGGCTCGCCCTCGCTCGGCGCGGCGATGAGGCCCTTGAGCCAGCCGAGCACGACATCCGCCTCGTGGTGCTCATCGGCGCAGAGGATCACGTGCGGCTTCGCGCCGCCGGGGCGCTTCGTGAAGAGATCCTTGTGCTTGCGCCGCTTGTTGTGCCGGATGAGCGCACCGGCGGCGGCGAGGATGGGAGCAGTCGAACGGAAGTTCTGTCCCAGCGCGATCACCTTCGTGCCGGGGTACTGCGCCTCGAACTCGAGGATGTTGGAGATGTCCGCCCCGCGCCAGCCGTAGATCGACTGGTCCGGGTCGCCCACGACGCAGATGTTGGGCGGCAGCGTTCGCCCGTCCGGCGCGACAGCGCCAACGCTCAACAGCGTCGAGAGCACGAACTGAGCGTGGTTTGTGTCCTGGTACTCATCGATCATCAGGTAGCGCCAGCGCTCCTGCACCTGCCGCCGTGCTTCCTCGCTGTCGCGCAGCAGGCGCACGGTCAGCAGCATCAGGTCGTCGAAATCGACGGCGTTGGCCTGGCGCAGCGCCTTCTCGTAGGACTCGTAGAGCCGCGCTGTGGTGCGCGCGAAGAAGTCACCGGACTGTTTGGCCATCTCGGCGAAATCCGAGGGGCCTTGAAGGCGGTTCTTGGCGGCGCTGACTCCGGCGAGGATTGTCCGCGGCGGCCAGTTGCTCGTCTGGAGCCCCGCCTCCGAAATGACCCGCTTCATCAGCGACTGCTGATCATCGCTGTCGTAGATCGAGTAGTCCGCGCGCAGCGACCAGCCGGGCCGGCCCTCCATCAGCGGCGCGAAGCGGCGCAGCAAGCGCGCGCAGAGCGCGTGGAAGGTGGAGATCGTCAGGCCGCGCGGCGCGCCGGCATCGCCGCCGTCCTCGCCGAGCAACTGCTCGACGCGCTGGCGCATCTCGCCCGCGGCCTTGTTCGTGAATGTCAGCGCGAGGATCTGCCACGCGGGCACGCCCTGCGCCAGCAGGTAGGCGATGCGGCGCGTGATGACGCGCGTCTTGCCCGAGCCCGCCGCGGCGAGGATGAGCAGCGGCCCCTCGGTGGTGATCACCGCTTCGCGCTGCGCATCGGTGAGATCGGCGAGGAGCGAGTCGTGTGCGCGAGCGCTGCCGAGCGATTCTCCCGCGCGCGCCGGCGCATCTTCGCGCAAGGGTCGTGCGCTGCTCATCGCCTCCAGTGCATCGAGCGCGCGCTTGCGCATCAGGTGAGGGTACTCGCGCCAAAACGCGCTGATCGCGGCCCATTTCGTGCCGGTCTCGGTCGCAGATGAGCGGCCGGGGAGGCCGCCGAGCCGGCTCTCGAGCCGCGCATCCGGCAAAACCGGTGCCGCTCGGCCAGCACCCACCACATGCGGTGGTTTCGCCAAAGTCTGACAGGATTTCCACACTATTCATTGTGTGAAGGCCAGCGCGCAAAGCCTTGCCGGATCGATGGTTGCGCCTTATCGGACCGTCGGAACTGGGTAGACACAACATTTTGGAGGTCAAGGGCTTGTACACACGACCTGTGGGGTTATAGTCGCGACCTTCGCCCCTCTGGCCGGTTCTGAACGCGATCTTCACGATCCGTGCGGGTGCCGGGCATGCAGGGGCGGCGGGTTCGGGTGCTCCTGGGCGTTGGGATTCGACTGGCGGGAACGTCATGGCCGTTCTGTGCGACACGCAGATCCGTGAACTCATCGGGATCGAGCCCTTCGCCGAGGGCGAGCGCCGGGCCGGGCGCATCTCTTACGGCGTCTCCTCCTACGGCTACGACGTGCGCGTGGGGACGCGCTTCAAGATCTTCACGCCCACGCCCCGCGGCGGCGGCATGGCGATCGTCGACCCCAAGGCCTTCAGCGACGACTTCATGGTCGAAGTCGATCTGGAACGCGCTTCCCCGCCTCAAGCCTCAAGCCTCAAGCCTCAAGCCCAGTTCGTCATCATCCCCCCCAACTCCTTCGCCCTGTGCGAGACGGTCGAGGAATTCGACATCCCGCGCGATGTGCTGGTGCTGTGCGTGGGCAAGAGCACGTACGCGCGTTGCGGCCTGATCGTCAACGTCACGCCGCTGGAGCCGGAGTGGCGGGGCAAGGTGACCCTCGAAATCAGCAACACCACGCCGCTGCCGGCCAAGGTCTACGCCAACGAGGGCATCGCGCAACTGGTCTTCCTCAAGGCCGACCGCGTGTGCGCCGTGTCGTACGCGGACAAGAAGGGCAAGTATCAGAATCAGGCGGGTTTGACGCTTCCGAAAGTGGATGCGTAATTGCGACCATCTCCGAGCGAGGGTGTGGTGACTCGATGAAGATCGCACGGAAGTACACAGCGGCAGGGACGGACCCCTTTGGTTCCGTGAACTCGGTCAAGCGCTCCTCGCGCATCACGAACCCGGACGGCTCGGTCGTCTTCGAGATGAAGGACGCCGAGGTGCCCGAGTCGTGGTCGCAGTTGGCCACGGACATCATGGTGAGCAAGTACTTCAGGAAAGCGGGGGTGCCTGAGGATGGGGGGCCGAACGGAGTCGCTGCGCTCGCAGGGACAGAGGGACAAAGGGACAAAGGGACAGAGGGGAAGGCAGGGAAGGCCAAGACCGGACCCGAGCGATCGGCCAAGCAGGTGATTCATCGTCTGGCCGGGTGCTGGCGGCACTGGGGCGAGCAGCACGGCTACTTCGACACGGGCGAAGATGCGGAGGCGTTCTATGACGAGATCGTGCACATGCTCGTGCACCAGGTCGCCGCGCCCAACTCGCCGCAGTGGTTCAACACCGGCCTGAACTGGGCGTACGGCATCACCGGCCCGGCGCAGGGGCACTTTGTCGCGGATCCCGAGACGGGCGAGGTGAAACTCGCGTCGGACACATACACGCACCCGCAGCCGCACGCCTGCTTCATCCAGTCCGTGACCGATGACCTCGTCAACGAGGGCGGGATCATGGACCTGTGGGTGCGCGAGGCGCGGCTGTTCAAGTACGGCTCTGGCACCGGCACGAACTTCTCGAAACTGCGGGCCGAGAACGAGCCGCTCTCCGGCGGCGGCAAGTCTTCCGGCCTCATGTCGTGGCTGCGCATCGGCGACCGGGCCGCGGGCGCCATCAAGAGCGGCGGCACGACGCGCCGGGCCGCCAAGATGGTCTGCCTCGACATCGATCATCCCGACATCGAGCAGTTCATCAACTGGAAGGTGCGCGAGGAGATCAAGGTCGCGGCGATGGTCGAGGGCCTGCGCCACCTGCCCGGCGACCAGCGGGACACCGCCGAGCGCCTGGGCCTGCGCCTTGATTACGACTTCAACGGCGAGGCGTACTACACGGTCAGCGGGCAGAACTCCAACAACTCGGTGCGGATCACGGACGACTTCTTCGATGCGCTGGACCGCGACGGGGACTGGGCGCTGCGCTGGCGCGTGGCCAAGAACGCCGACGGGTCGGATGTGGCGCGCAAGGTGAAGGCGCGGGCACTGTGGGACCAGGTGGCGTATGCCGCGTGGCGCTGCGCTGACCCCGGCACTCAGTTTGATTCGACGATCAACGCGTGGCACACGTGCCCGCAATCGGGGCGGATCAACGCGAGCAACCCGTGCTCGGAGTACATGTTCCTCGACAACACGGCGTGCAACCTCGCCTCGATCAACCTGCTCAAGTTCTACGACCCGGCGACGCGCACGTTCGATGTCGAGAAATACGAGCACGCGATCGACCTGTGGACGGTCGTGCTCGAGATCAGCGTGCTGATGGCCTCCTTCCCCAGCCGCGAGATCGCGCAACTCTCGTACCGGTACCGCACATTGGGGCTGGGCTACGCCAACATCGGCGCTCTGCTGATGCAGGCGGGCATTCCGTACGACTCGGATGAGGCCCGCGCGCTGGGCGGCATCCTCACGGCGGTCCTGACCGGGCGCTCGTATCGCGCTTCGGCCCTCATGGCGCAGGAGATGGGGCCCTTCGCCGGGTTCACGAAGAATCAGAAGGACATGCTGCGCGTCGTGCGCAATCACCGGCGGGCCGCTCACGGCGTCAAACGCGACGCCTCCGAGTACGAGAGCCTGCGCATCCGTCCCATGCCGATCGATCACGATCTCGTTCACGCCGGCCGGCTCAACGTGGCCAACGCGCCGGCGCTGCTGCGCCACGCCGTGGGCGCCTGGGACGATGCCCTGGATTTCGGCAAGAAGCACGGCTACCGCAACGCGCAGGTGACGGTCATCGCGCCGACGGGCACGATCGGCCTGCTGATGGACTGCGACACAACGGGCGTCGAGCCGGACTTCGCCCTCGTGAAATTCAAGAAACTGGCCGGCGGCGGCTACTTCAAGATCGCCAACCAGTCGCTCGAGCCGGCGCTGCGGGCCCTGGGCTACACCGATGCGCAGGTGAAGGACATCCTGCGCTACGTCATGGGCGCGCTGTCGCTTGATGTGCCGATGCCCGCGGCGGAAGGCCCGGGGAACATCGAGATCACGTTTGCGGCGTGGCTGCGCGAGGCGGGGCTGAAGGATGAAGACCTGGCCCGCATCGAGGCCTCACTGCCCTCGGTGTTTGAACTGGGCTTTGCGTTCACACCCTGGGCGCTGGGCGATGAGGCTCTCAAGCGCTGCCACGTCGATGTGAACAAGGCCAGGAGCGACGCGGGCTTCAATCTGCTGCGCCACCTCGGCCTCACGGCCGCGCAGATCGAGGCGCTCAACGAGTCGGTCTGCGGCACGCAGACGGTCGAGGGGTCGCCGCATCTGCGCCGCGAGCATCTGGCGGTGTTCGACTGCGCCAACACGTGCGGCAAGAAGGGCCGGCGTTTCATTGCGACCGAGGGGCACATCCGGATGATGGCCGCCGCCCAATCGTTCATCAGCGGCGCCATCAGCAAGACAATCAATCTTCCGGGCAACGCCACGGTGGAGGACATCAAGGCGGCGTACCGGCTCTCGTGGGAGTCGGGGCTGAAGGCCAACGCGCTCTATCGCGATGGCTGCAAGCTCAGCCAGCCGCTGTCCACCAAAAGCGATGACGGGGCTGCCGCCGGAACTGCTTCAGTCGCCGGCAGCGCGCCCGACGTGCGCCTGCTGAGCGAGCCGGAGGAAGAGGACGAACTGGTCGACGCGCGCGAGGAGGTCGCCGCGGAGATGCGCGAAGTCGTGCTGCTCGCCGCGGGCAACGGCGATCCCGAGGCGGCAACGCGACTCGTTGAGCGGATCGCGCATCGACCGATGCGAAGAAGACTCCCCGACACGCGGCGCTCGATCACGCACAAGTTCAACATCGCCGGGCACGAGGGCTACCTGACCGTCGGGCTCTACGAAGACGGCGCGCCGGGCGAGCTCTTCATCACCATGGCCAAGGAGGGCTCGACGATCGGCGGGCTCATGGACTCGCTGGGCACCGCCACGAGTGTTTCGCTTCAGTACGGGGTGCCGGTTGAGAGCCTCGTCAAGAAATTCACGCACCAGCGCTTCGAGCCGGCGGGGATGACCACCAATCGCGACATCCCCTTCGCCAAGAGCCTCGTCGATTACATCTTCCGGTGGATGGGGATGGAGTTCATTCCCGGCTATCGCGAGGCCAACGCGCCTCGCCGCGTCGGCGATGAGGCCGGGATCGGCGATGTGGGGTCGGATGGCGAGGCGTTGCGCCTTGCCGCAGCGGCCAGACCGGCGCCTGTCGCCCGGAGCGCGCCCGAGCCTTCGCTGCCGGGGCGCGTGGTTCGAACGGCGCGTGCACGCGTGGAGGCTCACCCCGCGTCCGGCCGCGGGAGCGCCAACGGCCCCGCCCTTGTCTCTGCGAGCGCGGCGGAGTTTGTGGTCGAGACGGAGGACGGGCTGACGGCGGTTGGTGCGTGTAGCGCGCTCTCGATCGCGATGATCGATGCGCAGGGTGATGCACCGGCGTGCGAGGTGTGCGGGACGATCACGGTGCGCAGCGGCGCCTGCTACAAGTGCCTCAACTGCGGTCACAGCATGGGATGTTCATAAGACTCCGCGTGCGGGCGGACCCGCACGCGGCTGAGAGGGCGTAGATCGCGTCGCGAGTGAATCGCGACGCTGGAGAAGAGAAGAAGAAGCAGAAGGGCGGGATCGAACCAAACGCAGTTTGTTGCCGGTGCGGAGCGCCGGCGCAGCAGATCAAGGATGAGGGCCCGGGCTCCGAACGGGTCCGCACTGTCGAGGAGGCGCACGCGGCAGGCATCGACACGGCGCAGCGCGCGAGTGATTGCGGAAGGATCCGCAGCGCTCGCGCGGGCGATGAAGGACCTTGGTGACGAATGCCCCCGGGGACTCTCTCTCCGGCGGCCCAGCCTTGCGGGCCGTCTTCCCGGGCACGTCGATCCGCTCGCCGCGCCTCTTCGACGGTTTCTCCCACAACGGGGCGGCGCGGTTCCCAAGGCGCCGCTCCCCGCCCACCAGCGGAGGGCGGGCCCCTTGCAATGAGGGACCAAGCCCGCCTTCCTCCCAACGCGTCCCGAGCGGCACCCACCGCCGCTCGGGACACTTTTTTCGGCGCGAGAACGCCGAGGCCGACGGACTTTTGGGACGCTAGCCGGTCGCCTCAAGGCTCATGAGGCGTAAATACCCATACAAAGATAGATATTGGACGTTCCGAAGCCCGCCTTATCCCGGGCAATCCACGGGAAGTCGTTGACCCGGCTGGGGTCAGGGGCATTCTCTAGTTTGTCAGAAAGTTGGTGCTGCCGCGGTCATTGGACAATGGCCGAGGCTGCGACCGCGCTGTTGAGGGGCGGGGTCACCGCCCGAGGGAGCTTGAGAGATGTGCCTTCGTCAATTCATCGGTACGTGTGTCGTCGCGGGGTGCCTGAGCGGGGGCGGGGGCGCGTTCGGACAAGTCCTGGGGACTGTGGGCGAATCTGACCCGGCCAACGACGCCATCGGAGGAGCGAATCCGATCCCGCTGTCCAGCAACGGCGTGGCCGTGATCCGGGGGGATCTCGTGGGCGCCGGCTCCGATGTCGATCACTTTTCGATCTCCCTCCTCGAGGGCGACGTTCTGACCATTATCACCGCGCCGACCAACAACCTTCCGATTGATTTCTTTATCCCAGACACTTCGGTTTCCGTTCTTGACAGCGGCGGCGTGCAGCAGGTGGTCAACGCCGATGCCGGCTCGGACTACGGTCGCACCGGCGTCCAGCCGCAGGTGCACGGCGCTGTGGTGCGGTTCCGTGCACCCTCCGCGCAGACGTACTACGTGAGGGTCTTCGGCGGAGGTCTCAATGAGAGCGGCACGTACTTCGTGGCCGTCTCGCTCTATCGCGGAGGAGCCACGCGGTTCGCAGAGGTCGAGCCCAATGGCACGATTGCGGCGGCACGATTCATCGACCTGACGACCGGCGGTCCGATGCTGGGTAGCGGGGCCATCAGCCCGGCGAATGATCTTGACGTGTACGGAGTCGAGCTGCGCGGCGGAGACTCGGTCCTCGCGGTCATCACGCCCACCCAAAACCTGCCGGCGAATTTCGGATCGCCGGACACGGTCCTGGAAGTTCTCGATTCGTCCGGCGCCGTTCTGCTGATGGATGACGATGCGGGAGACGAGTTTCCGTCGGCGGGAGGAGCTGGGGTCGGGTCGGCCGTCCGGTTCCGCGCCCCCCGAGACGGAAACTACTACCTGAGAATCCGTGGCTTCAGCGGCGCGGAGACCGGCTCATACGTGCTGACCCTGGCCACGATTCCCGGGCGGCCCTGCATCGGAGACGCCGACCGGAACGGTTTCGTGGACTTCAGCGACGTGCTCAACGTGCTGAGCGGCTTCGCAACCGTCTGCCCGTAGTCGAGTCCGCGTCGGCGAGCCGCTTTCGAGGGATTCCCCCGGCGAGCGTTCGCTGGTTGGCGCAGCCGTTGCGCGGGGAAGTCTCTGGTTTCGTGCTTCCCGGCTTAACAACTGTTGCCCCGCGCATCAGTCGCGGTATTATCGGGTCGTAGGCATAGTCGGAGTCGTGGCCCGAAACCTGTGCACAGGGGCACCCGGGGCGGGCCAGTCAAAATCTCACAGAGGCCGTCGGTCCCGGTGTTGCATCGGGGACGGCAGAGAGAGGTGCACAGTGGCGGCACGTCAACACGCGGGCAGTGTTCTCTTTTCGGCATTGGCGGTCGGCGCGAGCGCGTTGTTCGGCACGGCCGGCGCGGCGAACGGGGCGACGATCGACCCCGGACTCTACCGGCTGCACAACCATCCCGACGGCAAGATCAATCCTCCGCCTTATGGGGCGCGGCTGGACGAGATCTACGACGTAACGATGGACCGGGACAGTTTCACGCTCGACTTTGACCATGCCGACTCGGCGGTGTTCCTGGATTATGACGGGTCCCGCATCCACATCTACGGCGTCGCACGCGGCGGGCGAGACATCGGCCCGGATTATGCGATGGACGCTTACCTCGGGCTGTGGACCATCGACTTCGTGTACGACACGGGTCTCGGGCTCGTTCCGGGGGATGACGATCTGTACGTGGTCAACGGCGGGATGAGCGGTCTGAACTTCGGCTCGGTCATGACGCCCATTCCGGACACCTTCGAACTCTCCGACAAGCATGATGCGACGCTGGGATACGTGTTCCGCCTCGGGGACGAGGACGACGATCTCGGCCATCGTGGGTTCACAGGCATTTCCGGCTGGGGCTGGTTCATGATCGGCGATACGTTCATCATCGGCGCCGATGACTGGCTCTTCACCGCGGAACTCGTGCCGACGCCGGGCTCAGGCGTCCTGGGGCTGGCGGCTGGCGCGATCGTGCTGGCTCGTCGCCGGCGCTAGGCCGTACAGCGCGGTCCGACCACTCACGACGCGACACGCCGCGTGCCTTTAGGGGCACGCGGTTTTCTTTGACAGGCGAGGTACTTCGGGCAGGTGGTAAGGTGGTCATTGGCAAGACCAGTTGCCTGCATGAACGCGTAGCAGATGGTCGAGCCCACGAAGCGGAAGCCGCGACGCTTGAGGTCCTTCGACATCGCATCGGAAAGGGGAGTGCGCGCGGGGACATCGGTGGGTTTCCGGCGGTTGCCGAGGATCGGCCCTTCTGGAGCGAACGACCAGATGTAGCGAGAGAAACCGCCAGCGCGCCGTCCGCGAGGGGGCGGCCCTCCGAACTCCTCTTGAACCCGCAGAAACGCCCGCGCGTTCTCGATCGCGCTTCGGACCTTGAGACGGTTGCGCACGATGCCGGGGTCCGCAAGAAGGGCGCGGACCTTGCGAGCGTCGTACACGGCGATTCGCCTGGCGTCGAATTGATCAAAGACCTCGCGATAGCGAGCGCGCTTCTTCAGAATGGTGTCCCAAGAGAGCCCAGCCTGGGCGCCTTCGAGGATGAGCAACTCGAACAGCGCTCGGTCGTCGTGCAAGGGCGCTCCCCATTCGGCATCGTGGTACCGGATCGAGAGTTCGTTGCGGGCCCAGGGACAGCGCGGCATCGCCTGAGGGTAACGGTCCGCTCAGTCAGGACCACGGTCGGCAAGGTGAACCTCGCAGACATAGGCGAGTCGAATCGGAGAACCGGTTGACGCGGCCAACTCGCGCAACTGGCGGACCAAGGAGTCGTATCGCGGGCCCTGTTTCGGAGCGTAGGAAGCGCTGAGCGCTCGGCCGATCAGGCCGTCCTCGTCGAGCACCTGGGAATTCGGAAAACGCAGGCGGCGGTAGTTCGTCCAGCCTGGCGCCGCCAAGAGAGGGCATGGCGTCTCCGTGAACCACGGCGACGTCGGCGGATCTGTGGCATGATCGAGAATAATTTGGCGGTACTCGACCATGGTCGCGTGTGTGACGTCGTGAGTGTTCCAGACGAGCGCGACCCGAGTCGGAACGCCAGCCGGCGTCTCGGGTCGCAAGATGCGCCGGAACTCGCCGAGCGCCTTGGGCTCGTCCAGCCAGTGGAAGGCCTGCGCGCAAAGCACCAAATCAATCGAGCCCGCCGGGAGTCCGGTCGCCTCGCCGGTTGTGGAGTGCCAAGTGATCGCCGGCGCCGATCCCGGTTCACGCTGAGCCTCACCGGCCTGACGCATGGCCTGGTTGGGCTCGATGGCGTGGACTGTGACACCTCGCTCTGCCAGCAGGCGCGAAGAAATGCCGGTGCCCGCCCCGATGTCGGCGGCGACAAGCGAGGCGGGGCGTCCAAGGCCCTCCAGAACCGCCTCCATCGCCGAAGGGGGGTACCCGGGGCGGAATCTCACGTAGTCGCCCGCCCGGTCTGAAAAACGCGTCGTTCGGTCGGGTGGGGGCTTTGTGGCCATGACGGGGGCAACTGAGGCCGCCAGCGCAGCGACTTGTTTCCCGGATTGTAGCCCTTGCCAAGTCGGTTTCTGTTTGGGTATCCTTCGCACCATGCTGGCAAAGGTCCAGTCCTTCGTGCTGCAAGGGATCGACGCCGTGGCGTGCGAAGTCGAGGTGCACGTCGTCGATGGCACGTTTCCCAAAGAACGACCCGCTGCGGTGGTGGTGGGGCTGCCGGATGCCGCTGTCAAGGAATCGGTCGATCGCGTCCATTCAGCGATCGTCAACAGCGGGTACGCGTACCCGATCAGCAAAGCGGTTGTGAGCCTCGCGCCCGCCGACCAGAGGAAGGAGGGCCCGGTCTACGACCTGCCGATCGCCGTCGGGATTCTGATATCTCAAGGAATCGCACGCTCGCCCGCGGAGCAGCACAACGGCACTCGGTCGATCGGGCTCGACCATCGTCGATTCCTGTTTGCCGGTGAACTGGCGCTGGACGGTCGCGTCCGCCCGATCCGCGGCGCGATCGCGCTAGCGGCCCTCGCGAAGCAGTCCGGGATGCAAGGCGTGGTGTTGCCCGCTGAGAACGCAGCCGAGGCTTCGGTCGTTGAAGACATCGAAACCATCGGTGTGCGCACGCTCGCGGAGGTTGTCGGGCTGCTGGGCGGTCACCTCGAGCCCGCTCCACATCCGCGGGTCGATCTCGCCGCGCTCATCGAATCGTCGCCGGCCGAGGTCGACTTCGGCGAGGTTCGCGGGCAGGAGCCGGTCAAGCGGGCCATGGTTGTCGCCGCGGCGGGCGGGCACAACCTTCTCATGATCGGGCCGCCCGGAACGGGCAAAACGATGATGGCCAAGGCGCTACCGGGGATCCTTCCGACGCTCACCACCGAAGAAGCGCTCGAAGTCACCCGCGTGTACTCGGCGGTCGGGGCCGCGGCGGGTCCCTGCGACGCGCGCTCGAACGGGAGCGCAACGGGGCTGGTGACGAGGCGGCCGGTCCGTTCGCCGCACCACACGGCTTCGGCGATCGCCGTGATTGGGGGCGGGATGATCCCGAGGCCCGGAGAAATCAGCCTGGCCCACCGGGGAGTGCTCTTTCTCGACGAGCTGGCCGAGTTTCCGCGGCCGGTGCTCGACACGCTTCGTCAGCCGCTGGAAGACGGGCGCGTCACAATCGCCCGGGCGCACTCCGCCGTTCGCTTTCCGGCCTCGTTCATGCTGGTGGCGGCGATGAACCCCACGCCCAAGGGTCAGATGCCCGGTGCCGGCGAAGAGCCGGCGCGCCGGGAGATGGAGCGGTATCTGGCGCGCGTCAGCGGGCCGTTGATCGACCGGATCGACATCCACGTGGAAGTGCCGCCGGTGCCGTGGAAGCAATTGCGCAGCGCGTCCGGCGGCACGTGCAGCACGGATTTGCGCGCGCGAGTGATCGAGGCTCGCCGGCGGCAGGAGGGGCGGCAGGGCGCGGTCGTCAACGCGCGGCTTCGCGGCAAGGACCTGGACAAACTGGCGCCGCTCGATGAAGAGTGCATGACCGTGCTCGGCCAGGCGATGAACGAACTCGGACTCAGCGCTCGCGCCTACGACAAGGTCCGGCGCGTCGCACGGACCATCGCGGACCTCGACGGCGCCGACACGATCGCGGTGGGGCACGTGTCCGAGGCGATCGCGTACCGGCTGCTGGATCGGAGAAACTAGCTTGCGCTGCGCCCAGGCTCGTGCCCAGTTCGTCAACGTGAGATGCGCCAAAGCCGAAAGCCGTCCGTTTCCGCGATAAACGCGAACCTGGAGTTGTTTTCGTTCAGGAAGCGATTGATCGCGGCGGGCTTGCCGGCGTCGATGCGCGGAAGACAGAGGTGAGTCGCTTCGGCCGTGCGGAGATACTCGATCAGCCGAGAGTCGAGAAGGCGGGCAAAGGCGGCCGCACGCCCCGGTGTGTCACCGGCGCCGAACGACATCCATCGGCGATCCGCCGGGTAGAACTCACCGATCGGGTCCAGGGCGGGAAACAGCGGCACGAGTCTTCTGCCGGTGTTCAAGTGATAGAAAGGGCCGTGGGGCGCGGCGATGACGGCACGGCGCGGGGTGTTGTCCGCGATCATTTGGACGCACGCGGCGCGCTCCTGCTCGAGGAGGCGCGCCGTCTCCGCGCCGGGGTCGGCGATCATCACGCCGACAGCACGCACCAAAAGAAACCCACCGAGCACTGCGGCGACGACAGCGCCTGAACGTGAGCGAGTGTTGAGAGCCGCTTGAGGAGAGGGTTCACTGCCGAGGAAGCGAATGACGAGATCGGCAAGCCACGCGCAGCCCATCAGCAGCCACATCACGCAAAAGGGAAACAGGGGGACGAGGAATCGGCCCGGTGGAAACGGCCAAGCGAGCGCGAGTCCTACGGATCCGAGCACGAACAGATGAGGTGCTTCGCGGCCGCGCCCCCAGGTCTTCACCATGCCGGCGAGGATGAGCCCCACCATGGCAAGCGCACCGAAAAGCACCGCGGCGCTCCAGGGCCCGCTCGAAGCGGCGAGGCCCGAAAGCGGTCGGGGCAGTGAGAACATCATCCGCAGGAGGCTCGCCGGGGCTTCGCCCACATTGTTCCAAATCACCCACGCGATCGCGGAGGGCTCGCCCGGGACCCAGGCTCCGTACGCCAAGTCGTAGTCGAACGCGGCGGACCCGGCGATATTCGCGTTGCGCCGGGCCGCGTCGGCAAGAAACAAGCCGTGGAACAGTGCGACGAGCCCGATGACGCCTCCTGAGACGAGCGCACTCGACCAACGTCGGCGCCGAACGAGGGTGCACAGAACCGCCGCGATCAGCGCGATTCCAACGATGCGAGTCAGCGCCGAGGCGGCGGCCAATACGCCGAGCAGAACGGCTCTCAGCAGATCGGGGCCTCGAAACCGCGTGGGCAACACGCCGATGTCCGCGCGAGAACGGTGAGATGCCATCAGGATCGCCGACATGCAGAGAAACGTGTAGAAGTGCTCCGACATGGCCACGCCGATGAGCGACCGCCAGTGAAGACTGGCAAGAGCGATCGCGCCGGCCAGAATCGCCATCCAGCGGGGCGCCCCGAAATCACGACGCGCGAGCAAGAAGAACACCCACGCGGATGAGAATGCGAGAATGCCATTCAGCGCGCGCACGCCGAGCATGTTCGCCGGAAACTCCGGCCACGCGCGCCAGATCAGCGCCAGGATTCCGGAGTAGAGCGGCGGGTATTTCGTCTGCCAGGGTTCGCCGGGCAAGTGCGAGAGTCGATAGCCGTGATCCTCGGCCATCGACTTCGCGGTGACGATGTAAATGCCATCGTCCTCCCACCAGCCCACCGGGTCGGGGCGCGCCATTGCAGCAACCGTCGATGCCATCGAGATGATGGCAAGCAGCAGGATCGCGGCGGCGTCGGACCGAACCCAGTCTCGGGCCCAGTTGCTCAAGCGCGGCCCTCAGAGCATGGCTCGACGAGTCTCAACGCCTTCGGCGCGAACGCCCGAGGGCCGCCGCCCCAAGCGCCACGCCAAAGCACCAGGGCCCGGGGATCACGCTCCCGATCGAGTAGGAGCCCAGAAGCTCACTTCCCGATCCGTACACGTCATAGATCCTCGGGTTCGAGTCTTCATCGAGATAGACGGTCGGGAATCCTCCGAGCAACGGCGGGCTGAAAGGATCGCCGGTCTTGCAGTAGAGCTCCGCGACGTCACTGTCAGGCGTGAAGATGAGCGCGTGCGTCCAGAGATCGGGTCGCGACGCGGGGTCTGCCGGGAACATCAGGGTCATCGGGTCCATCGCCACGAGGATCACTTGTCCGGCGCCGTCGCCGAACGAGTCGATGGCGAATGGAAGCGGAACTTCCGCGTAGCCCTCGCCGAGTGCGCACGAGGCGGTGATCGTCTCAAACGTGGCGCCGCCCGGCGGCGTGCCGGGAAGGATGACTTCCGGCGGTGGGTACACATCCGCAGCAACGGCTGAAGAGGCCGCGCCGGCCGAGAGCAGCAAAGCGCACGGCCACTTTCTCGCGTTCGCATTCATAATCCGCTCCCCGACTCCGACCGACCACCGAACTCGCGCGGCGCCGGGCGCGACCGAAGCGACGAGCACGCCGGCGGTGCGCCGACGTGAACGAAGAAGGAGAGCGCCGGAATCGGCCCGGGATGCGGGTTGACGTGTTCCTTCGCGGCGGGTCCGCCGCGAGCCTCCCTCAGCAGATCATTGGACTCCAGGCGGATCAGGCTGTCAATGCCGGCTTGATGTGTGAGCAAACCGGGGTCCGAGTCGCGGGCCGTCGGGTTCAGCGGGCCGCTCGGGCTGTCATTCGCTGCCGGGCGGCCCCGCCGCCGCCCCCGAGAGACCCGAGGTCGAGCAGCACCGCGAGCACGACCAAGGCAAGGTAAAGCCCGGTGATCGAGCCATTCTCGTTTATCCCGAATGCGTACGCGAGCGTCGTGCAGGGAAAGAAAATGAATCCCAGCACCGGCCACAGGATTGTCTGATAGGCGGCGCCTAAGTAGTTCGAGAAGATCACAAGCAGCACGATGACCAGTCGAGGGAAGAAGAAGGCGATGATGGCCAGCAGGCAAGGCATGGGGCACCTTTCGCGCGGCGTGCCTGGGACGCGCGATCAGTCTAGTTCTGCGCGATGTTCCGGGGCCTCAGCCGTCAGGTCGGGAGAACAGCGAGGACAGGCCTTCCCCCGACGAAGCCGGCGATCGCAAGGCCGGCGAGGAACCAGCCAGCGCCTTGGTCAACGAGCTGCGACAGGGTGAAGGTTGTCGGGAATCGATACCAATTCCAATAGGAGACATCGATCGACAACCAGGCGACGACACCGATGAGCGTGATCAGAATCACGCGAGCGAAGTATGGCGCGCGGATGCGGCATGCAACGATCGCCACGAGAAGCGCTGCCAGAATGTTGCTCGCGAGTTCTGTGCCGAGCATGACCGGCGACATGGCGGCGGAACCGGTGGGGTCATAGACCACAACGCCGCGCGGGCCGGCGAGGTACTTTTCCTCCCACGCTTTCTGCGCTTCGGCCGACATGCTCGGGTCCATTCCCGGGAACATTTAAAACCCGCGCTCGTTAATCGCCAGTTTCATGGCAGGAACGAGCGCGTCTTCGGCGGGCAGGTTCTTCATGCCCATCTCGCCGAGCGGGAGCACCGTGTGCGACACAGCACCCCAAACGAACATGAGGATGCCGCCGAGAATCGCCGCCGCGAGTAGCCGGCCGAGTTTCATGGATTCGCCTCCGAGGTCCTCTCCCCCGGCAAGTGCATTACGGAGAATCGACCACTGCGTTCGGTGGGCCTCAGATTTCGAGTGCATGCGCCGCGCTACGGGTCGAACAGCCGCAACACAACCTGCACAATCGCCGCCGAATAGGCGCCGGCGATCAGATCGTCCAGGAGAATCCCGGCGCCGCCGGCGATCCGCTGCACGGCCCGGGCCGGGGGCGGCTTCAGGATGTCAAAGACGCGAAACAGCAGGAATGCCGCGAGCACCGCGAGCGTCGATCGAAGCACGGCGTCCCACGCGATCCGGTCCGGGCCGAGCGCCGCGCAGCGATCCGCGAACGCCTGCGGCCAGAGCAGGAGCGGCAGACACATTCCTGCGACTTCGTCCGCCACGATCTGGCGCGCATCTTTTCTCGCCAGGCGCACTTCGCCCCAAGCGCCCCAGGCTAGACACACGGCGCACGCGACACAGCACACCAATGCCAGCGATAGTTCACGAACAACCGCCGGCGCGCCGGCGAGCAACAGCAGCCAGGCGGCTGCGGCCGGGGGAAGCGAGCCCCATGTTCCGGGCGCCGGCCGGAGCATCCCAAGACCGAAGGCGGTGAGCGCCGCGAATTTGAACCTGGCGCCGGTCATGCGTGCGGCGACGAATCCGGCCGCCCCGTTTGGTTCGCAGTGCGCCGGGCAATGAGCGAGATCGACCGAGTCACGTACGGGATCGCGGAGAGCGCCGTGACCAGCACCGTGGTCCAGACCACCAGCCGGATCGACCAAACGACCCACTCGGGAAACGGCGGACGGGGCAGTTCATACGGGTCGGTTCGGCTTCGTGACAGATTCGACCCGATCGACACGAACACGAGCACAGCGGGCACGGCGACGGACTGAGCCACCATCTTCGCTTTTCCCCACATGTTCGCGGAGAAGTCAACCCCGCGGGATTCAATCCAGCCGCGAAGGCTGGTGACCAGGAGTTCGCGCGTCAGGATGACGACGACCATCCACGGGTCCACGCCCGAGGCCTGCACCGGCCGGTCACCGCGAGATGTCTGGATCGTCGTCAGAAAAGCCGGACCCGCCAGGTAGACGAACGCGCCGACCACGAGCACCTTGTCGGCGACCGGGTCCATGATGCGGCCGAAAGGGCTCACCGCGTTCCATCGCCGGGCCAGCGGCCCATCGATCACATCGGTGAGCGCCGCAAGGCAAAAGAGTCCGGCAGCGGTCAGGAGCGCGACCTCATCGTGGATCGGTCTGCGGGCTATCTCAAGGGCAAGAAAGAACAGCGCCGCGAATAGGAAACGAAGCAGTGTGAGGGTATTGGGCACATGCTGCCGCCAATCCAGCGACCGGCGCGCGACAGACGGGCGGTCAACTGAAAGGGATGGCTTTGGGGCGGCGTGTTCGGCTCTGACGAGCACGGTGACTCACACGATACCGCATGCCGGCGCGCGGAGCGCTCGGCGCGTAGCGCGCGGCCTCGGGATCGGTTGCCGCTCCCGATGGCGGCCCTTATCCTGCCCGCGCCTTTGGCCGGACCGCTCGGAGGCGGCCGGGCGGAGACCCGCTTCCGTGAGCCTTCTCTCGAACCCTGTCGCCCTGTACATCTGCATCGCGCTGGGGGCCGTGGGTGTGGCGCTGGCGCTGCCCCGCCCGAGGGTGAGCCCTCAGTTGCTGGGAGGGTTTCTCGCGGCCATTGCTCTGGGCGGTGTTTTCCTTTCGCTCGGGTTGAAGGCCGGCAGCGCGCGCCCCGGAGTGTTTTTTTACGTGTTCGCGACCATCTCGCTGGGCTCCGCACTGAGGGTGATCACGCACCCGCGCCCGGTGTACTCGGCGCTTTACTTCATTCTCACCGTTCTGAGCAGCAGCGCCCTATACCTGATGCTCCAGGCGGAGTTCATGGCCTTCGCGCTCGTGATCATCTACGCCGGCGCGATCCTGATCACGTATCTCTTCGTGATCATGCTGGCCGAACAGGCGCCCTCCAACGATGAGGGCCCGATGGCGGCACGGTACGACCGGTCCGCGCGCGAGCCCTTGGCTGCTTCCGCCGTGGGGTTCGCCCTGCTCGGTCTGCTCACCGTCATGGTGGCCCGGGGGCTGTCAGAGACCTCGCCGGCCGAGCCGCGAGCTCGGGGAGCTGCGCTGCTCGCCGAGATGCCCAAACGAGTGCTCGATGCGCTGAACAGATCGGGCGCCTTTGAGGCCGGTCTCTCTCGACCGACAATCGCCGAAGTCGGCCGGCTGGTGGACGCCGAGGCGTGGACCATCGAGATGAGCATCGCCGACGCGGTGAGATTCCGCGAGCGCGTCGGGCGACCCGGAATCGCGGCGCTCTTCGGCGGTTCCGAGCCGGCCCGCCGGCTGGGCGAACAGGTTCGCGACGGACAGGTCGTGCTGGCGCTGCTGCCTCCAGAGTTGCGCATCGAGAACATCGACGGGGTCGGCTTCACGTTGATCGCCGAGCACCCCATGGGCCTGGAACTTGCGGGCGTGATCCTGCTGATGGCGATGATCGGTGCTGTCGTGCTGGCGCGAAAGCAGATCGAGATCGGCGAGGCGGAGAAAGCGATGGCGGCGAGCGGCGAGGCGCGGGCCTGATCGGCGAGACTAGGGAGCACGCGTGGACGGGTTGATGACATCGTGGGCCATGACGCTTGGACAGGGCGGCGCCGCGGAGTCCGTGCTCGCGCCGATCACGCTGTTTCATTTCATGCTCGTCTCGGCGGCGCTGTTCGTGCTCGGGCTTGTCGGGTTCCTGACGCGCCGGAACCTCATCATCATTTTTCTGTGCACAGAACTGATGTTTCAAGGCGCGGGGCTCGCGCTGATCGCGTTCGGGCGCTACCACATGAACCATTCCGGCGAGGTGTTCGTGATCTTTGTGCTGACCATCGCGGCAGCCGAGGCCGCGCTGGCGCTTGCGCTCGTGGTGCTCCTGTATCGCACGAAGACGACGCTTGATTCGGAAGTTTGGAGCAGTCTGAAGGGCTAAGGAGTGATGCTCGCCGCCGTCCATCTCGCGCCCGGTGCAGGCGGATTGGCCCCGCCCGACGCCGCGGGTGCGCCCGTTTGGATCGCCGCGATCCCACTCCTGCCGCTGGCGGCGTGCGCGCTGTGCGGCCTGATGGCGGCGCTACGGGTGCGCACGAAAGCGCCCGCGTGGATCACGGTGCTTCTTCTCGGGGTCTCGTTTGCCGTTACCGTCGCGGGCTTTCTTGCTTGGACGGGCGGGGGCTGGGCCCCGGCGCACGGCGCGGTCGCGCAGGTGACCGAGGTTTACCGCTGGATCGAGATGCAATGGGGTCCGGGCGGTGCGCAAGCATTCGAAGCGACGTTCGGGTTCCACATGGACGGGCTGTCGTGGCTTTGGATGCTGTTCGTGACGGGGCTCGCGACGCTGATCGCGCTCTATGCCAGCGAGTACATGTCGCACGACGTGGGACGAGGCTACGCGAGGTTCTTCGCGGCGTTTGCGCTCTTCGTGTTCTCGATGGCCTGCCTCGTCATGGGCGACAACCTGGTCCTTCTGTACCTGGGGTGGGAAGGCGTGGGGCTCTGCTCGTACCTGCTCATCGGGTACTTCTACAAGAAGCCGAGCGCTGTCGAAGCCGCGAAGAAGGCCTTTATCGTTAACCGAATCGGCGACCTCGGGCTGGCCATCGGCATCTTCATGATCTACGTCACGTTCGGGACCGTTCAGTACGACGAGCTGTTCCATCGCGTCGCGGCCGGTGTCGATGGAGGCGGGCATCCGCTGGCGGGCGCGTGGCAGACATGGGCGATCCCGCTCCTCCTCACGGTGGGGGCGTTCGGCAAGAGCGCGCAGTTCCCGCTCTACGTCTGGCTGCCGGACGCCATGGAAGGTCCGACCCCGGTCTCCGCGCTGATCCACGCGGCGACGATGGTCACAGCGGGTGTGTATCTCGTGGCTCGCGCGTACCCGCTGTTCCTGCTCGATGAGCACCACATCGCGCTGACAGTGGTCGCGTGGACTGGCGCGTTGACGGCGCTGCTCGCCGCCACCATCGGCATGGCCCAGTTCGACATCAAGCGGATCATGGCCTACTCGACGGTTTCCCAATTGGGATACATGTTTGCCGGGCTCGGCGTGCTCACGAGCATCGGAGCGGCGTCGCACGTCTTCACGCACGCATTCTTCAAGGCGCTGTTGTTCCTCGCTTGCGGCGCCGTCATGCACGGCTTCGCGGGGCAACTGGATCTGCGGAGGCTCTCTGGCGTGCAGCGGCTGCCCGGGTGGAGGCTGGTCGGTCTGACCATGCTGGTGGGGTGCCTCAATCTCGCGGGGTTCCCGCTGATCACCAGCGGCTATTTCTCGAAAGACATGATCCTGGCGCAGTCGTTCACCACGCCGGGCGATCTCATCCGGGGCGCGCAGGCGATCGGGTGGATCCTGCTCATCACAGCGGGGCTGACGGCCTACTACACGTTCCGCGTCTACTTCCGGGTCTTCGTCGGACCTGTGGACTACCAGCCGGGCGATGAGGCGCACGGTCACGACGACCACGCGCACGAGCACGACGGCCACGCGACTGATGAGGATGCCCACACAGAGCAACACGGTCACAACGGTCATTTCCACCCGCACGCCCCGGGTTGGGCGATCAACGTTGTGCTGCTGGCGCTCGCCGTTCTTTCATTTGCGGCGATTCCGACCTTCTTCGTGCTCAAGGAACACCACGGCTGGGTAGGCACGATGGTCGAGTTTTCAAGCGCGGCGTATCACGCGCCGGAACACGGCTCCACGTTCCTCGGCTACGACCCGCATCAGGCGATGTACTACGTTTCGGGGGCGGTGGGGCTGATCGGGATCTTCGTCGCCTTCGTGTTTCATCTTCTGGGGCGCACAAACGCCGCGACGAGCCGCGCCGATTCGCTGGTGCCGCTGCTGGGTCCGGTGGCCCGGTGGGCCCAGAACAAGTGGTTTGTTGACGAGTTCTACGAAGCGCTTTTCCGGCTGCCGCTTCGTGTGCTGTCCTACGTCTTCCACATCTTCGACACGCTGATCGTGGACGGCGTCGTCGATCTTTTCGGGATCGCCCCGAGAAAACTGGCCGAGTGGATTCGGCCGAGCCAGAGCGGGCTCCTCCAGGGCTACGCGCTGGGCATGGCCGGGGGAATCGTGGCGGTGCTGCTGATCGTCGCGTTTGTTGTTCTGCGAGGGGCCACGGGCTCGTGAATCTCTTCCTGCTCATACTGACGCCGCTGCTGGCCGCCCTGGCGATCATGCTGGCCGCGCCACAATCAGCGCGGCGCATCGCCTCGCTGGGCGCGCTGCTCACGCTCGCTCTGGCGGTGGATGCATGCGTGCGCTTTTCCTGGAGTGCGGCCGAGCATTTCCAGTTTCAGGCCCGGATCTGGGAGCTCGGAGAGACCGGGATCGGCCTTAGCGTGGGGATCGATTCCATTTCGCTCTGGCTGGTGCTGCTGACGGCGCTTCTTCAGCCGTTGTGCGTGTGGGGGTCGTACTCGGCGATCACGGAGCGCGTCAAGACCTATTACGCGTGGCTCATGGCACTCGAGGCGGTGATGCTCGGGGTGTTTGTGGCGCGCGACCTGATCTTCTTCTACATCTGCTTCGAGTTCACCCTGTTGCCCATGTTCGTGCTGATCAGCCTCTACGGGTCGACGAACCGGCGCAAGGCCGCCATCAAGTTCTTCCTGTACACGTTCACGGGATCGATCATCGCTCTCGCCGGCCTGGTCTATGTGGCGTGGCGGGCGGCGGAAGGTCGCGCCTCCTGGACCTTCGACATCGCGGAGCTTCAGCAGGCCGCGGCAGGTATGACGCCGAAGGAGCAGGCCTGGGTGATGGGCGCGATGCTCGCCGGATTCGCGGTGAAGGTGCCGCTGTTCCCGCTCCACACGTGGCTGCCGCTTGCGCACACCGAAGCGCCGACCGCGGGCAGCGTGATCCTCGCCGGCGTTCTGCTGAAGCTGGGCACGTACGCCATCTTCCGGTTCGTGCTTCCGTTCGTACCGCTGGCAGTGTCCCGGTTCGCCGAGCCGATCGCCCTTTTGTGCATCGCGGGGATCATCTACGGCGGGCTGATCTGCTGGGTGCAGCACGATGTGAAGAAACTGGTTGCGTATTCCTCGGTGGCGCACCTGGGGTTCTGCATGCTCGGCATGTTCGCGCTCAACGGCATCGGTCTGGCGGGGTCCATCATGTACATGATCAACCATGGGCTCTCGACCGGGGCGCTTTTCTTCTGCGTCGGCATGATGTACGAGCGGTACCACACGCGGAACCTCAACGAGATCGGCGGGCTGGCCGCGCGGATGCCTGTCTGGACGTTTTTCCTCACGCTGTTCACGCTTTCGAGTGTCGGCCTCCCGGGGCTCAACGGCTTCGTCGGGGAGTTCTTCTGCCTGCTCGGCGCATACCAGTCAGGGTCGGAGGGCCAGGGAGTTGGCGGAACTCCCGGTCCGCTGGGCGCGTGGTACGCGGTTGCGGCGGGCACTGGCATGATCATCGCCGCCATTTATCTGCTTGCGATGCTCGGGCGCGTCGCGTTCGGGCCGCTGAAGGAGCCCGGCGGTCACGGGCATGGGACGTCGGCGGGCCATCATTCCGACGCCGGAGACGCGGAATCGGGAAGGCTGCCTCCCGACCTTACGTGGCGTGAGATTGGAGTCCTGACGCCGCTCGCGGTTGCGTGCATTGCGCTGGGCGTGTTCCCGACGCCGGTGCTTCGCACCCTGGAGTCGCCGATCGAACAAACGCTTTCAATCCTCCATGCGCCTGCGGGTGCGGTTCCCGAACGACAAGTCAGCGCTCCTGAGTCACCGGTCTCTCACACGGAGGCGCGCCCGTGATGCAGGAGCTCTCAACGATTGCGGTCGCGATTCTTGGCGCGGGCGACCTTCCGATGGTGGAGAAACTGCGCTTTGTCGTTCCAGAAGTGATTCTGTTCAGCGCGGCGTGCATCGTGATGGTGATGGGGCTTTCACCGGTCCGGGCGATCAGGCGACGCTGCGGGCTCGTCTCGATCCTCGCGCTGATCGGCGCGGGAATCGCCGCGCTGACCACGACACCCGAAGCGACGCGATCGGCGCTGCCGCATCTGGCGCCGTTCATCAAGTCGCTGGTGGCGGCGGTGGGGATTCTGCTCGTCCTGCTGCTGAGCGGCACGGTGGACCGTGATTATGAGCGAGCGCTGTCGCGCGGCGTGAGATTCGACGCGATCCGTGCCACCCGCGGCGAGTTTTACTCGTTCGCCTTGTTCAGCCTCATGGGTCTGATGCTGTGCTCGACGGCCGATGACCTGATTTGGCTGTTCCTCGCTCTCGAACTTACGAGCCTGCCCACGTACGTGATGGTCAGCATTTCCACGTCGACATCACGAAGCCAGGAGTCGGGGATCAAGTATTTCATCCTCGGCGCGCTCAGCGCGGCCACGTTTCTCTACGGCTTCACGTTTCTCTACGGGGCGACCGGGACAACTCTGCTCTTCGGCGACGCACAAACCCCGGGCATCGCGGGCGTGCTCGCCGACCGCGTGACCGCGACAGGGAGCATCGGGTTCCTCGCAACGCTCGGGATTGTGCTTTCGCTCGTCGGCGTGTCGTTCAAGATCGCCGCTGTTCCGATGCACTTCTACACCCCGGATGTGTACGAGGGCGCCTCGGCGGGTGTGGGCGGATTCCTCGCATTTGCCCCCAAGGCGGCGGGCATCGTGACCATGATCCTGCTCCTGAGCGTGGTGGGGTGGCGGTTCGGGCCCGGGGGGACGGGCGAGAGCCTGCCGCAGGAGATCCGCGTCACGCTCTGGGTCATGGCCGCTCTCACGATGACGGTCGGCAACGTGCTGGCGCTGCTGCAGCGAAGCGTGAAACGAATCCTGGCGTACTCGTCGATCGCGCACTCCGGTTACATGCTCGTCGGGATCATCGTGGGACCGGGCCAGGGGACGATCACCACAAGCGGGCTCGCCGCCTCGCTCTTCTACCTGCTGTGCTACGGATTCATGAACGTGGGCGCGTTTGCAGCGCTGGCGTCGCTGGAGCGCAGCCGGCGCGGATCCCATGAGGAGCCGGAAACGGTCGACGACCTGCGCGGCCTTTGCGCCGCACATCCGATCCCCGGCTGGATGATGGTGCTCACTTCGCTTTCGCTGCTCGGCCTGCCTCCGCTGCTGGGCTTCTTCGGCAAGCTCCTGCTGTTCACATCCGCGATCACGGCCGGGGAGATCCTGCTCGTGGTTATCCTCGGACTCAACTCCGCGGTGGCGGCGTTCTTCTATCTGCGCCTGGCCGCGGCCCCGCTGCTCGAAAGCGCGCCCGCCGGTGCATCACCGGTGCTGGCGACTCCATTCGGCGGGCGAGTGCTCGCCGGCGTTCTGTCCGCGGCGTCGGTCGTGGTCCTCGTGCCGCCCGCGGCATGGCTGATGACGCAAAGCCGGCGCGCTGGAGAATTCCGGACAGTGACGCACCGGGCGAGCGTTGAGGACGCATCGCGAGCCCCGATCGGCCGCGCCGGCGATGATTCGTCGCCCTGAGGCTGCAGCGGCCGGGCAGGCCGTCAAGCGGGCTGGACTCTTCTGCCCATGCTCCACATCTGCATGATCAAACCGAGCAGCGCCGCGGCGACCCATCCGATCAGCCAGAACAGCGGGCGCTCGGGGAGCGAGTCGGTGACCGAAACCGGGCTGCGAGCGGCCAGCGCGAGCGCAGCGGGCGCGGCGATCGCCGGGCCGATGATGGCCGTCGTAACGGCGGCAGCGCGTTGATGAAGTCCGAGCCCGATGCACAGTCCGACAAGCGTGCCCGTGAGCGCTGCCAGAGTCGAGGCCATTCGGGTTCGACGCGGCAGTGCGTTCCAGAATTCTCGGGCGCGATCGACCCATGAATCGAGAATGTCGCGGGCTCTCGCTTCGAACGACGGTTCGTCTGAAGGCGAATCGATCGGAGAATCAGGCGGCGAGTCGGCCGGAGAAGTCGAAGGAGCAGAAGTCACCTCCACGGCCCTTGCGTCAGTCGCGCCCGTGGGTGCATCCCACGGTCGATCCATGGCGATGATCGTCGCGGTACCTGCCAAGACGCCGAGGATCAGACCTGTGGCGCCGGCGATGCAGAGTCGGTAGGCCAGCCAGCCCACGAGCGCGCCAAGCAACGCTCCGATTCCGATGGCGGTGAGCGGATCGGCTCTCAATTCGGGCAGCGTCTCGACGACCGCCAGTCCGACCCAGCCGCAGCCTGCGGCTCCCAGCAGAAGAAAGGCGCCGCGCAGGTACTTGTGCCCGGCGAGCCAGAGGACGACTCCCGAGCCGAGTACGAGCACAAGCGCGACGCTCGGCGCCCATTCCAAGGCCGTGGCGCCTGCTGCGGCGAGCCTTCCAGCCTGCTCGGACTGAACTGTGGCAAACAGCATCGTGATGGTCATACGGAAACGGTGTGCCGACCTTCAGGATCAACGGGTGGGGTGCTGATCGGGTCGCCCCACCCGCCCGATCTATAGATCGGCCATTGGTCGGATTCGTCTGGCGTTCCTTGAGCGCCGATGATTCTTCCCTGCGTCCTGACCCGCGTGGGGCTGGAGCGCTTCGTGATGACTTGGGGGTGCCGCAACTCGCCGGGGATTGGAGGTTGACCGTTGGGCCGCGGTGGGAAGAAAGTCAAGAGCACCGGGTCTTCGCCGCGTCGGACGACGCGTCGACAGGACACCGTTCGGACGCACTCAACCGCTGCCGGGCACGAGAACCACGCACCCGTTCCGGAGGCGCTTCTATCGCTGCGGGAGCAGATCGATGCTCTGGATCGGCGGATCGTCGATCTTCTCAACGACCGCGCTCGATTGATCGTTGATGTCGGGCGCGTAAAGCGGGAGGCGGGAGTGCCGATCTATGCGCCGCACCGCGAAGCGGCGGTGCTCCGGCGCGTGCTGGGCGCTAACTCGGGTCCGCTGCCGGATAAGACAGTGGAGGCGGTGTACCGTGAGATCATGAGCGGCTCATTTGCGCTGGAGCATCCGCTGCGCATCGGCTACCTGGGACCGCCCGGGAGTTACAGTCACGTGGCGGCGGTCCGGCAGTTCGGTTCTTCGGTTTCGTTCGAAGATCTGCACGAGATCGAGGGTGTGTTCACCGAGGTCATGCGCGGCCACTGCCATTACGGGCTCGTGCCGATCGAGAACTCGATCCTCGGCGGGATCGTGGAAACGCTCGACGCCTTTCGAGAGCGCGGGAGCGAACTTCGGATTTACGCCGAAGTGCTGCTCGAGGTCCATCACGCGCTGCTGGCGACCTGCGAGCCGCGCGATATCAAGCGGATCTATTCCAAGCCCGAGGTGTTCGGGCAGTGCCGCAAGTGGCTGGCGACTCAGTTCCCGCGCGCCGAACTCGTGCCTTCTCCCAGCAGCAGCCAGGCCGTCGTGACGGCGCGAAAGGAGAGCGATGCCGACTTGGCCTGCGGATCGGCGGCCATCGGTTCGACGCTCGCCGGACAGCTTTACGGACTGGACATCCTGTTCGAGCGGATCGAGGACGACCCGAACAACGTGACCCGCTTCGCGGTCATATCGCGAGACGAGGCCCGCCCGAGCGGCGATGACAAGACCACTGTGATGTTCAACACGGCCGACCGGCCCGGAGCGCTCGTCAGCGTGCTGCGCGTGTTTGAGGAAGCGGGGATCAATCTCACCCACATCGACAAGCGCCCGAGCGGAAGGACCAACTGGTCGTATACGTTCTTCATCGATGCTGAAGGGCATCGCGATGAGCCCAAGATGACCGCGGCGATCGCGGCCTCGAGGGAACGGTGCGGCGAACTGACCGTGCTCGGCAGTTATCCGCGGGCGAGGCGAATACTTGCATAATGAACTCTCTCGGCTCGCCATCCGGGCGAATCGATCGGCGCTCGGCGCGTAGAAGCAGAACATGGGGACCGTTCGAATCGCCCGCGCCGAATTCCCGCAGATGCGAGATCGGATCGCCGCCCTGCTGACGGAGTACCAGCAGGACTTTGGTCGTGACCCGTGCTTTCATCGGTTCAGCGCTGAACTTGCGGCCCTGCCGGGCGAGTACGCACCGGAGGCGGGCGGCGCCATATTCGTGGCGATGGATGGCGACGGTGCGCTCGCTGGTTGTATCGCGCTTCGGCGGATGGGTGACGGCATCTGCGAAATGAAGCGGCTCTATGTGCGGGCGGTCGCGCGAGGGTCCGGCGCGGGGCGCCTGTTGGTGCAAGCGATCGTGGAAGAGGGAAGGCGGCTCGGCTACCGAGTCATGCGACTGGACACGATCCGGGAATCGATGAAGCCCGCGATCGCCTTGTACCGTTCGATCGGTTTTCGTGAGATCGAGCCGTATTATGGCGAGCCGATCGCGGGAGTGCTGTACCTGGAGTTGAATCTGAACCCGGCGGCCGAACAGGGCGGTGCGACTGCGCCGAGGCTGGCGGGCGCGCAGATAGAGCCTGCACGATGATCTTGCGGAAGGGCTACGACTTGTGACGTTGGTGCGTGACCGAAGAATTGGCGCGGCTCTCGCTGCTCTCGCGGCTTGCGTCTTGCACATCCAGCCAAGCGACGCGCGATTGCGCGCTGAACCGGAGGCTGTCTCGCAGTTCATCGAATCGGCTCGAAACGGCGATCTCGAGGCCGTTCGGCGAACCGTCGAAGCGCAGCCCGAGGCCGTTCGATGGCGCATCAGGGCTGATTGGGCGGCGCCCGGCGAGAGCGGCGCGACCGCGCTTCTCGTGGCCGCAGCGAACGGAGAGCGTCGGATCGTCGAATTCCTGATCTCCAGCGGGGCGTCGTTCGTCGCGGAAGACGATGCCGGCCGGACGGCGCTTCACATGGCGGCAACCGCTGTGGTCGCGCGACGACTGATCGAGGCGGGTGCGGACCTTGCAGCCCGTGATGCTCGAGGCGCGACCCCGCTCCATACAGCGCGGACCGGCTCGGTGGCACTGGTTCTCGTGGATCGCGGCGCGGTTGTGGGCGAGCGCGATTTTGAGGGGCTGACGCCGCTCCACTATGCGTGCGATGCCGGCCGGACGGATGTCGCCGAGATTCTGCTGCAGCACAAGGCCAATCCCAACGCCCGACCCGCGCCCCTCGACCCCTTGGCGTCGCGGCCGCCCTCGCCAATGATGATCGCGGCCGCGCGTGGACATGTGCTCATCCTCGAAGCGATGGTTGATCGCGGCGGTGAGCCGAGTGCGAACTTCTGGGAGGAGGCGCCCCTTCGGGCAGCGGTCGGGGCTGCGAGAGCCGAGGCTGCGGCGTTCCTGCTGGCGCGCGGCGCGGAGCCCCGCATCATGAGTCCATCGCGAAGCACGCTCGTTCATTTGGCGGCGGAATCATGCACTTCCGGGGACACTCTCAAGGTGCTCCTGGATGCCGGACTCTCGCCTCGCGTTGCCGATGAGCATGGCACGACGCCGCTCCATGTCGCCGCAGAGGCTGGCAACTTCAACGCAGCGCGATTACTGATCGCGTCCGGTGCCGACCCGCGAGCCCGCGATGTCCATGGAAAAACAGCGCTCGATGTAGCGAGCTTGCCAATCGAACGGGAGAATCCCGCAATGTCAACTAAGCGAGGGGTGGACGATCCAGCGACGGCACTACTTCCGCTGGTTCATCAAGCGCAGCGCGAAATCGGTCGTAAGCAGATCGTCGATCTGCTCAATGCCGAGGCAGCCGAATCGCCGCAATGATCAGCACTAGCTGTTCGAACGGGGCCGCGGCGGCGGCGCCAGTTCGATCGGGCCGTGGTGCTGCTCGTAGGCCGAGATGATCTGCTGGAGCGTCAGGGCGAGCCGTTTGGCGCCCGTCCAGTTGAGCACGACGCGCGAGCCGACCGCGAAATTGATGGCGGGAGACTCGTTGGGCCCCCCCTGCATCGGCAGATTCAGACCGAAGTCGAGCACGACTTCGTCGGCGGTGGTGGTCGACCGGATTGTGTTCGCGTAGGTCGTGGTCATCCGCGACTCATCGAGCCGGATCTGGATCTGCTGCTGGCGCGGCTGTCCCTGGGATGATCTTTCTTCGCTCACCATGTGTCTCCTGTGGTCTGTCGTCGGTCAGCCGGGCGGAAGTGAATGCCGGAGGAGGGAGTCGAACCCACACGCCCTTGCGGGCACAGGATTTTGAATCCAGCGCGTCTGCCAGTTCCGCCACTCCGGCGGCGGGGCGCGAGGTCCGGCCCGGCGCGAGCCCGGGATTCTATCGCGCCGCCACGGGAGTTTGGTCGAACGCGACGGCGATGTGTACGCTGTGGGGCTCGCGCGGGGACGCCCGCCCACCGCCGAAGCGGGCTCGGGCCAGCCGGGCCCACACGTCCCTTCGGGCGCGCCCCCGTTTCCGGAGTTCGCCGATCATGCCGCCAGCCACCGCCGAGCGCTCCAACACCGTTGTCGTCGAGGATGTCGGGTCCAGCCGCAAGCGTCTGACGATCACTGTTCCGGCGGAGACCGTGGCCCAGAAACTCGAGCAGTCGCTCTCGACACTCGCCTCGGAGGCGGCGCTCCCGGGGTTTCGACCGGGACGCGCCCCCCGCGCCCTGATCGAGAAGCGGTTTGGTCAGAGCGTGCGAGGGGAGACCAAGAATCAGATCGTTTCCGAGGCGTACACGGCCGCGATCCAGGAGCACAAGCTGACGGTCGTGGGAGAGCCGGAGCCGGAAGAGAGTTTGCGCGATGCGGCGCTCGATCCGCGACAGCCCTTTAAGTTCAGCGTCGAAATCGAGGTCATGCCAGAGTTCGAATTGCCCTCGTTCGAAGGCGTCGAGGTGCTGCGCCCGACCATCGAGGTCACGGACTCGCAGATCGATGAGCAGCTGAACCGGATTCGAATCAATGAAGGGTCTCTGCAGGCTCAGGAGAAGGCGGCACGAGGCGACTATTGCATCGGTCACGGCGTTATGAAGAACAAGGCCGGTGAGACGCTGATCGACATCGATGGAGCCGTGGTCCAGGTGCCGCCCGATGCGAAGGACGCCAAGGGAGCGATCCTCGGCGTTATGGTCGAGGACTTCGGCGAGCAGATCGGGCTGCCCAAGCCCGGCGACACCCTTCACATCAAGACCCACGGCCCCGAGAACCACGAAGACGAGCGTGTCCGCGGCCAGGATCTGCGCATCGAGTTCAAGGTGGCGCGCGTGGAACGAATCATGCCCGCCAGTGACGATCAGCTCGTCGCGCGTTTCGGAACCGGCGACGAGGCTCAACTGCGGGAACTGATCACGCTGCGGCTCCATCAGCGGGCGATGGTCGAGCAGCAGGCCGCCGTGCGTCAGCAAGTGGCCAGGAAGCTTGTGGAGTCGGTTGAATTCCCGCTTCCGGAGCGGCTCTCGGCCCGGCAGGCGGAGCGCCTTCTCTCGCGAACGCGCATGGACCTGATGTACCGCGGGTACACGGAGCCGCAGATCGAGGAGCGCCTCGCCGAACTCCGCGGCGCGAGCGCGGAGCGCGCCCAGGAAGAACTAAAGCTCTTCTTCATCCTGAACCGGTTTGCCGATTCGCTGGAGGTCGGGGTGAGCCAGGACGAGGTGCTCGGGCGCATTTCTCAGATCGCCGCCGAGCGCGGCGTGCGCCCCGATGACATCCGCAAGCAGCTGACCCAGCGGGCCCAGATCATGGCCATCGCGAACCAGATCCGCGAGCACAAGACGCTGGATGTGCTCGCGGCGCGCGCCAAGATCGTGGACGTTCCGCAGGAAGAGTTCAACGAGCGCACGAAGGGAGCGGCCGCTTCCGCACGCAAGGGTGGCAAGCCGGAGGCATCCGACGCGCCCGCCAAGGGCAAGACCAAGGGTAAAGCCGACAAGCGGAAGTGATTGCAAGGCAAGCGGGCTCAAGCGAGGCGTTGATCGTGGCCCCGATCCTGGCGCAGAGCGGAGGGGCGGGCAGCAGCCAGGCGTGGTCCGCGCTCGCCTGGGTGGGCGTGCTGGTGGCGCTGCTGGTTGTCGGCGCCTTGATTGTGATGGCGCTGCGGCGGTCTTTGATGCGCGACCAGGCCGCGCCCTCCGGGGACCCGTTCTCGCTTGACGAGCTGCGCAAGCTCAAGGCCAGCGGCGCCCTATCGGACGACGAATTCGATCGCGCTCGGGCGGCCCTGCTCGGGCGACACGCCGAGACTCGGAGCAGCCCCGAGACGCACGGGTCGCCGGGGCCCCGCCTCAAGGACCCGGCCCCGCGTCAGGCCCGTCGCGATCATGGGTGATCGGGGGCGTTCTCGGCGCGAAGCGGGCGCGCCGAACAACCTCTCTGGGCGTCCGATTCGGTTATCGATCCACGGGTGATCCACGGCTGAGCGATGGTGAGCGGTTGAGCAGCTCTGAAGGGCTCGCCCGTGGAGATTCGGGGTCCGGGGACCGATAGACTTTGGGCGTCGGCCGGGTGTGTTTCCCGGAGGCGCAAGGGGCCGGCACCGGCCCGATGTGGTGTACGTGCGCGAGGGACGCATGCCCAGGAATCGGACCGACGGCGACGAGCAGGGCGGACCGGGAGGAGAGGGGAGCGGCTTCCGGGGACGGAAGATCACGACCTGCTCGTTCTGCGGTAAGACGTCACGCGAGGTCGGGCCCATGGTCGAAGGGCCCAACGACGTCTACATCTGCTGCAACTGCGTCGATCTGTGCCAGAACATCTTCAAGCAGGAGCGCCGGCGGGTCAGCGCCGGGCGGCACACGCTGGGCACAATCCCCGCGCCGCGGCAGATCCGCGAATTCCTCGACCAGTACGTCATCGGGCAGGACTTCGCGAAGAAGGCGCTCTCGGTCGCCGTGCACAATCACTACAAGCGCCTCACGCAGGTCGAGAACGAGAGCGCGCCGGTTGAGCTGGACAAGAGCAACGTGCTGCTGATCGGTCCGACGGGCTCGGGCAAGACGCTCCTGGCGCGCACCATGGCGCGGCTGCTCAACGTTCCCTTCGCGATCGGCGACGCGACCACGTTGACCGAGGCCGGGTACGTGGGCGAGGACGTGGAGAACCTCCTGCTCAAACTCCTCCAGGCGGCTGACTTTGATCTCGAGGCTGCGCAGCGCGGCATCATCTACATCGACGAGATCGACAAGATTGGCAAGACCCACAACAACGTGTCGATCACCCGGGACGTATCAGGCGAGGGCGTGCAGCAGAGCCTGCTGAAGATGCTCGAGGGCACCATCGCGAACGTGCCCCCGCAGGGCGGGCGCAAGCACCCCGAGCAGCAGTACATCCAGATGGACACGTCGCACATCCTGTTCATCTGCGGCGGGACGTTCGTGGGACTGGAAGACATCGTGCGCCGGCGCATCGGAAAGCGACGCATCGGCTTCACGGCCACGCCTGTCGAGCGGGATCAGGTCCGCGAGGAGGCGGAGGTGCTCCAGCAGGTGACGCCGGAGGACATCATCGAGTACGGGATGATCCCCGAACTCATCGGGCGGCTCCCCGTCGTGGCCCCCCTGATGCCGCTGGGACGCCACGCGATGATCCAGGTCCTGACGGAGCCGAAGAACGCACTCATCCGCCAGTATCAGCACCTGTTCTCTCTCGAAGGCGCGAAACTGACCATCACCGATGAGGCGCTGGACGAGATCGCCGACCGGGCCCTTGCCCGGAAGACCGGCGCGCGGGCCTTGCGCGCCGTCATGGAAGAGATCATGCTCGACCTCATGTACGAGCTGCCCGATGCCGGGCGCGGCGCTGAAGGCACGGAGTACGTGATCGATCGGGCGGCCGTGATCCGGCGCAAGCGACTCGACGACCTTAGACTCAAGCGCAAAGAGAGCGCCTGAGCCGCATCCGGTTTTCGAGTCCAAACTCTCAGGAAACGCGGAGTTTCCCAGTTTGTAAACACGGGAAGTCGGTTCGCCGTTCGCGACCGGCGATGCGGTCACTGGGGCATGACCGGTGTCGGTTTGACGCGCGTATGCTCCGTCTCTCAGATCGTGGCGATCGGAGCCGTGCCCCGCATGCTGAACCGATTCGATCAGATTGCATGTTCCGCACTCGTTTGCGCCGTTGTTTGCACCGCCTCGTCGCGCTCCAGCGGCCAAGGGCAGGGCCCGCCCCCGGCCATCGTGCGACTGGACGCAGTACGCGCGGAGACGGTTGAACAGTGGCGGGAAGTGACCGGCGAGATCAGAGCGGTGCAACGGGCCAGGCTGGCGGCTGAGGAGGCCGGACTTGTTGTTGAACTCGGCGTTGAAGTGGGTGATCGCGTGGAAAAGGGGCACGTGCTGGCGCGGCTGGACGACCAACTGCGCCGCTTCGATCAGGCGCATCGGGCGGGCGTTCGCCAGAGCAAGGCGGCGGAAGTGGACGAAATGGCGGCCCGGCGCGAAAAGGCCGCTCGTGATGTGGCTCGCCTTCGCGAACTTGAGACGCGCGGCGGTGCCTCTCAGACCGAGATCGATGATGCATCGACCAGCCTCGCCGAGGCCGAAGCCCAACTGGTGCGCGCGAAGGCGGACCTTGCTTCGGCGGAGGCCGAGGAGAAATCGGCCGAGCAGCGTCTGTCGAAGATGACCGTCCGCGCGCCGTTCTCGGGGGCGGTGGTTGCAAAGGCCACCGAAGTCGGGCAGTGGGTGAGCGAGGGCGACACGATCGTCGAGGTTGTCGCGCTGGATGAGGTCGATGTTTATCTGGATATCCCCGAGCGGTTCATCGCTCAGGTTTCGCGCCCGGAAGTCCGCGTTCAGGTGAGAATCCCGGCCCTTGGCCATGTTCTGGAATCGACTGTGACCAAGGTCGTCGCCGAGGGCGATCGCCTCGCCCGCACTTTCCCAGTCCGCGTGCGTCTGAAAGCCGAACAGACCATCGAAGCCAAGAACCAGGGCGCCTCGCGGACGGCGATGCTGCGTCCCGGGATGAGCGCCATCGGCCTCGTGCCCACAGGCGAGCCCATCGAAGCCATCACGATCGACAAGGACGCGGTCATGCGGAACGATGCCGGGGCGTTCGTTTACTTCGACGCGGGCGGTTCCGCGAGTGTGGCGCCGATCGAGGTGCTGTTCGCGGTCGGCCAGCGCGTCGTGGTGCGATCGCCTGTGCTGCGCTACGGCATGAAGGTGGTCACCGAGGGCAACGAGAGGATCTTCCCGGGCCAGCCGCTGGCTCCCATGGGCGCAGCGCCGCCGGGCGCGGCGGCTCCGGGGCCGGGCCAGAAGGCCGAGGGCGGCTGACGCATGGACATGGTTCGCGCTGCGATCGACCGCCCCGTGGGAGTCGCCGTCGGCGTCATCCTCGTGGTCATGTTCGGCCTGATCGGAGTCGGCGCGATCCCGATCCAGCTAACCCCGACCATCGATCGCCCGGTCATTACGGTGAGCACGGCCTGGCCGGGCCGCAGCCCGCAGGAGGTGGTTGACGAGATCACGAAGGAACAGGAGGAGCGGCTCAAGAATGTCAGCAACCTCAAGTCGATGCAGTCGCTGAGCAACGAAGGCTCAGCGACCATCACGCTCGAGTTCTACGTCGGCTCGGATATCTCCCGCGCTTTGCAGGACGTCTCCGATGCCCTGCGCCAGGTGCCGGACTATCCCGACGAAGTCGATGAGCCGGTCATTCGTGCATCGGAAGGAGAGATTGACAGAGCCATTGCGTGGTTGATCGTCGATCTGGATCCGGCCGCCGACGCTCGATTCCCCGATTTCGATGTCTCGACGCTCTATCTGCCATTCGAGCGGGAGGTCAAGCCCTATCTCGAGCGCGTGGACGGCGTGGCCCAGGTGAACATCTACGGCGGTCGAGAGCGCGAGGTGCGTGTCTTGCTCGATCCCGTCGCGCTTGCCCAGCGCGGCATCGGCTACCAGTCCGTGATCGAGGCTCTTCGCGCTGAGAACCGCAACGTCTCGGCCGGAACGATCGCCGAGGGCAAGCGTGACTACCGGGTGCGCGTCCTCGGCCAGTTCACTTCGGCCGACGAGATCCTCGACACCATCGTCGCCTATCGGCCCGGATCGAGGATGGGCGCCTCGGGTCGCGAAGACGAGAGCGGATCACTTAAGCCGGTTTACGTTCGCGATCTCGGAACGGTCGAAATCGGGTACGAGCGTCAGCGCGGGTTCGTTCGCTCTCTCGGGCGGCCGTGCCTGGCCATGCCGGTGATCCGCCAAAGCGGTGCCAACGTGATGGCGGTCATGGAGGATGTCAAGAAGCGGCTTGATGAAGTGCGGCGAGGCATCCTGCCGCGATTGGCGGGGCCCGTCGGCCCTCATATCCGCCTGCGACAGGTCTACGACGAGACGACCTACATCTCATCGGCCATCGACCTCGTCATCAGCAACCTCTGGAAGGGCGGGACGCTCGCCATCATTGCGTTGCTCCTGTTCCTTCGCTCACTCAAAAGCACGCTTGTCATCGCGATGGCGATCCCGATCTCCGTGATCGGCACGTTCCTGGTCATGCTCGCGGCGGGGCGATCCCTGAACGTCGTCTCGCTCGCCGGCCTCGCGTTTGCCACGGGCATGGTGGTGGACAACGCGATTGTCGTGCTGGAGAACATCGATCGACGGCGCGCCATCGGGGATTCGCCGCTTCTGGCCGTTTACCGTGGCGCCAAGGAAGTCTGGGGAGCGGTGCTGGCGTCGACCGCGACGACGGTCGCCGTGTTCATACCCGTGCTCACGGTCCGCGAAGAAGCGGGGCAACTGTTCTTTGACCTGACTCTGGCGCTGGCCGTCTCGGTCACGCTCTCGCTGATCGTGGCGGTCACCGTGATTCCGGCCGCCACCGGCGTGCTGTTCCGACGCGCCCGCCCCAGAGCCGCGCGATCAGGAAGAATCGCGAACCTGTTCGGATTAGTGAACGTCTTCGGGCGCGCCCTCGATCGCCTGGAGAAGCTCATGTACTGGTTGATCAGCGGCTGGCGTGGCTGGGTCCTTCGCCCGGCCATCATCGTGTTCCTGACCGGGGCCAGCATCCTCGGCTCGCTGGCGCTGATGCCGCCGATCGACTACCTGCCCACCGGCAACCGAAATCTCGTTTTCGGCGGGCTGCTTGTTCCCCCGGGACTCTCGGTCGATCAGATGCGATCGTACTCAGAGCACATCGAAGCCCAGGTCAAGCCGTACATTGAGGCCAAGGACCCGGCGGCGGTCGCGGCCTTGCCGCCCATCATGCGCTTCGACGGCTCGGGCAAGATGTTCGACCCGGTGGGAATCGAGAACTTCTTCATCGGTGCGTTCGACGGGGGAATGTTCGTCGGCGGAATCAGCGCGGAAGAACAGGTTGTGATCCCGATCGGCAACCTGCTCACGATGACGATGAACACCGTACCCGGCGCCTTCGGAGGCGCTCGGCAGTTTTCTATCTTCGGAACGGGAGTCGGCGGCGGCAATTCGATCGACGTCGAGATATCCGGCCCGCGTCTTGAGCGCGTGATCGGGGCCGCACAGTCGGTTTTCGGTGCGGCGGGCGCGCGATATGGCTTCGGGAACTCCCAGCCCTCGCCGTCAAACTTCAACGTGCTCCAGCCCGAATGGCGCGTGCGTCTCACTGATGCGGGGCGCGAACTCGGATTGACAACCAGCGCCGTCGGGACAGCCGCCCGCGGGCTCTTTGACGGCGCGTACGCAGGCGATTTCATCCTCGAAGGGCGGAAGATCGATATCAGCGTGCTGCCGCTCGGTGGCCGCCTCGAATACGCCGAACAACTCGCCACAATTCCGCTCGTGACGCCCAGCGGCCGAGTCGTGCCGGTTGATTCGGTGGTGGACATCGAGCCGGGGCTGGCACCCCAACAGATCAGCCGTATCGAGGAGTTGCCGAGCGTCACGGTTCAGATCACTCCGCCCGCGGGTCAGCCGCTTGAAGCGGTGATGGACGACATTCGAGAAAACGTTGTCGCGCCCATCGAGCAGGCGGGCCTGATCGATCCCGCGATGCGGGTCCGACTCAAAGGCTCGGCCGCCAAACTCGACGAGGTGCGGGCGGCGCTCTTTGGCCAGGGCGCCACGGCGCCTGGGATGCTCGCGTCGCCAATCCGGCGCGCGCTGGAGATTCTGTCCGCGGCCCTCGTTCTGGCCGGAATCGGCATCGGGGCCTGGGTGGCGGTTCGCGGCATCAGGAGACGTGATGACCAGGAGCGCCGGTCACCGTTCTTCTACGGGGCCATCGGCGCCTGCTTCCTGGGCCTCATGCTCGCGGGGATTTTCATCGCCATCGCCGAGCAGCCGCAATTGCTCACCGCCCGCTTTATCTGGGCGCTCGCCGTGACCTACCTGCTCATGGCGGCGCTCTTCGAGAGCTTCCTCTATCCGTTCGTGATCATGGTCAGCGTTCCGCTGGGAATCGTTGGCGGATTCGCGGCGCTGCGCATCGTGCACGAGTGGACGCTCGCCAACCCGACCATTCCACCCCAGCAGCTCGATGTGCTCACGATGATCGGGTTCGTGATTCTCATAGGCACGGTGGTGAACAACGCGATTCTGCTCGTCGAGCAGTCGCTCAACTTTATGAATCCGTCGAAGATCAAGGGCTTCGAAGACGAACCTCCGCTCCCGCCATTGGTCGCTATCGCCGCCGCGGTCCGCTCGCGCGTGCGCCCCATCTTCATGACGACGCTGACCACGCTTGGCGGCGGCTTGCCGCTCGTGATCGCACCGGGCGCGGGGTCAGAGATGTACCGTGGCCTCGGCGCGGTGGTATGCGGCGGCCTGCTCGTTTCGACGATTTTCACTCTCATCCTCGTGCCGCTGCTGTTCAGCCTGGTGCTGGAGATGCGCGACGGCCTTCGAAAGGCCTTCGCGCGCGTTTCCGCGCCACCGCCCCGTGAGGGACATCGCGATGAGTCTCCCATGGACGGCCAGGCGCAATCCGCAGCGGCGCGAGCGCCTCAGATGCAGATGGCATGAAACGGCCGGATCGGATCAGTTCAACTCGGCGCAGATCCAGCCGTCGGCGGCATCTGCGCGCGTGAAGAAGTGCACCCGAATCTCGGCGTCGAGGAGGTGCCGAACCGATTTCGGTTTGTCCGTGAGCAGGTGCGCGATTGGTCGGCGCTCCTCGGAAAAGTCGTGACCACCCGATGCCTGTGCGATGAGGGCCCTGTGACGTGCCGCCCACGCCGCGGCCGCGGCGGCTTTCTCGAATCCGTGCCCATCGTCATCCAGGGCGAGCACGTGCACCGTGCCATGGGCGTCCCTCGCAAACTCGACGCGTTCATCATCGGGCCAGCGAATCGGCAACCGGGAGAGCCCTTCGATTCGGGCGGACAGCGAGGGGCGGAGTTCTCTCTGAACGGAGTCTGGTTGCTCCGGGGCGATCGCTTGGTGCGGGTTCGTGCCGTTGCTCCGCTCCATCGTCGAAACGGCTCGGTGGGCCGCTGGCTCCGAACGCGATGACAACACGTCGATCGCCGTTCTGGCGCCGCCCGAGACGCGACCAAGAAACAGCGCTGTCCGGCTTCCGGGTGCAACGCGGCTCACGGAGGTCCCCGCCTCCACTGGTTGTCGCAGGAATGTGTCGCAAGCGCGGCGAAGCCGAACAAGGGCCTCGGCCGCCTGCGCGTCGGTAGCGCCCACGAAGGCTGCCGCAAACCTCGGATGGTCGGTGGCGCTCGCCAGGGACTGACGCTCCAACTCGCCGGCGAGTGACTTGATGGTGCGATACGCGGCGACGACGGCTGCGTCGTTGGTGCCGCAGAGCAGCGTGATCCTGCCGACGCGGGGATCAAGCGCGAGCGCTGGCTCATCCACCTCGCCAACCTGGAGTATCCGGTGTGTCGCCAGGCGCGCGGCCTGCCCGAGCGCCTCGTCGAAGGCGGTGTGCCCGCCGGCTCCGTTTGCGGAGCCGTTCGAATCGGTTCCGCACAGGTCGACCGAGGCCTCGTCGTCGAAGACGCGAACGAGCGCCACAGGAGCGTGTACCTGCGCCGCGCACGCCCGCGCGTATTGCTCGACCCATGCGCCAGCACGGACGGGCAGGTGACCCAGAATCAGCAACTCGATCTCCGGGACCGCGGCGGCCGAAACACCGTTGGAGACTGGAGTGCGCTCCGTCGCCTGACGTTGCTCTGTCGCGTTGATCGTTGTGCGCTTGGCCGGATCTCCGCCAAGAAAGAGTTCGGCCAGCGCGTCATACGTGTCGCCTCGATCGCGAGCCGAGCGCACGGGGTTCGCTTGACCAGTTGGTTCCACGGGCTCGTCGGCGGACTCGGGCGTCGGAAAGGCCGTCAAGGCGCCGAGGCCTGCATCGGTCGTCAATCGCAACCGTGACTTGGGGTTCGGGCTTGCGCCGGTTGGAAATGCCATCGGATCCTCCGAAGCGGATATCAGGCGTCCGCGGTCGCGATGGACTTGGCGCCCGCGGGCTCGACGACGATCACGCTGTCTTCCTCGCCGAATGGATTGGGTTCTCTCAAGGGGTTGTGGGCATCGGCCATCCATCGACCATCCACAACGAGGCGGTAGCGGTGCCGGCCCGGCTCCATGGGCACACAGACTTCGTGAACGCAGAGCTCGGCGTTGAAACGCATGGCGGTCGCGGTGGGAGACCAATTGTTGTGGTCGCCCGCCACGCAGACTGTGGAAGTCGCGGGCGCGGGATGGACGAAGAGCACGCCCCGCGCTGTCGGGCTCGCGCCGAAGACGCGGCGCAGGCTCTGAAGCCTTCCGGGGCGGCTTGCGGCGTGCGCGCTCGGCGCCTCGCCGGACACCGTTGCTTCGTGCATGAATCGTGAAACGTCCGGGTCTGCTTCCAGACGGCGAGTCAGTTCGGCGGAGCGAGCCGCGAGCCTGCGTGCGCGCGCCGCGAGCTCCGCGGCTCGAGTCAGCGGAGCGCTCCGTCTCGACGCCCCGGCGAGCGGCGCTCCGCCGGCTGTCACCACGAGCATCGGTTCTGAGGGTGTGTCCATGGCGTGTGCGTGACACGCCTTCGTGGACGCACACTCTCGGTTCGGCGAGTCGGAGTCCTCAGAATCGGATCGCGCACGGCGCTGGCGCGAGCCGCTCGCAAGCAGACACATCAGACGGGATGCCAGCTCGGCGTAATCGAGCGCACCCGGGCTCTGAGCATCGAGTTCCCCAACCGGAATGCCTAACGAGGCAGCCTCTTTTAGTCGTGCATCGATCCGCACGGTGAGCGGCAGCACATGGTCGGCGAATCGTTTGTGAAGCTCGCCCAACACATCGGCGGCGAGCTGGCTCTCCGGATCGTGCAGCGTCGGGAGAATCCAGTACGGGATGTGGGTGTCGCTGCGCCGACCCAACGACTGAATGGTGGCGACCTGGCTTGCAGCGCCCTGCAGCGCAAAGAACGCGGTTTCCACGGGGATCAGCACGTGCGTGGAAGCGCGGAGAGCGTTGTAGGTCAGAAGGCCGATCGAGGGGGGGCAATCGATCAGGCACCATTCGTACGTCTCCCGGAGCTGACCCAGGAATGCCGCGAGCCGCGTATCGCGATCTTCATGATCCGCGAGGCCGCCCCGGGGAGCCTCGAGCGCAGCCAATCGCTTGGTAGATGGAATCAGATCAAGGTCCCGCGCGACATGCCAGACGAGGCGTGACAGATCCAACGGTCTTCCCGTCGGCGCGAGCAATGCATCCCCGATCTGGACCTCGGCCTGAGATTCCGGAATCGCCAGCCCCAGCCCGCTGTGGCCTTGAGGGTCGAGGTCCACGAGCAAGGTCCGGGCGCCTCGCCGAGCGAGAGCCGCGGACAGATTGATCGCGGTCGTGGTCTTCCCGCTCCCGCCCTTCTGATTGACGATGGCGACAGTGCGCAATGGCGACCCTCGGCGGTCGGTCGGCGCCGGAACGGGCCGCGTGCGGCACGGCGGGGCCGCCTCCGTCATCCACGAAGATCGGGTGGCGTTCGGCGGATTCTTTGAAGATCGGACGGAGCCGACGCGGGTGGGCCTCAGGCACGGATCGCCGCCAGACCGACCTGCACCACCGACACGGGCGGGTCTTCGACGACTTCGCAGCGGCCCAGCGATGCCGGGAGAACGAGCCGAAGCCGCCCGCCCGAGACCTTCTTGTCGTGGGACATGGCCTCGACGATGAGATCATCTGGGGGCAACCCAACGAGGCGTGATTCCATCCCCAAGCGTTCGACCGCCACTCGAACGGAATCTCGATCTTCGGCGCTCAATCGCCCAAGGGCGTGGGCTGTGGCCGCCGCTGCGACCAGGCCGAATGCGACGGCCTCGCCGTGCTGGAGCGGCGAATTCTCCGGTCGCCCGTCGGGGGAGAGCCCGGGCAGAGTTTCGATTGCATGAGCGAATGTATGACCCAGGTTCAGCAGGACCCGGCCCGGTCCGGACTGGGCGGGATTTTCGCGCTCATCGCGCTCAACAAACCAGGCTTTCACGCGCACGTTTCGCTCGATCAGTTCTGGCAGCGAAGCGGACTCGCCGAGGCGAAAGCGGACGAGGTTCTGGCTGGTCCAACTGAATAGGTTCTGGTCGACCTCGTGACTGAGGAGCCCGTGCTTGAGGCACTCGGCAAGGCCAGATCGGAATACTCGCTCTGGCAGAGAAGCTAGGGCGGTGGTGTCGGCTAGCACCTGCGCCGGCTGCCAGAACGCGCCCGCAAGGTTCTTCGCGACGAGGCCGCCCGGCAGGGCGAGGTTCACGCCTGTCTTGCCGCCCACCGATGCGTCCACCATCGCCAGAAGCGTGGTGGGGCACTGCACGATCGGCACGCCGCGCCGATACGTCGCGGCAACGAAGCCCGAGATATCACCGACCACACCGCCGCCGAGCGCGACGACCGGATCGCTCCGCTCGTGGCGAGTCGACGCGATCTGGTGAAGCAGCCGAGCGACCGTATCGAGCGTCTTGTTTGCCTCGCTGGCGCGCACGGACGCGGCGGTCACGCTGAAGCCGGCCCGGGTCAAGGACGATTGGCCGGAACTCGCGATCGCCTGTGGCACGGCGTCATCGACGATGAGGAAGGCTCGAGAACTTCCCTGACCAGCGACGCCTCGAAGGTGAGGGCCGAGATCACCGATCAGCCCTGGCGCGACAACGACCTCATAGCCGCGCGCCGGCCCGGTCGGGATTCGAACCTGGATGGTCCTGGTCGCGTTCACGTGACTGAGTTCGGAGTGCCGCTCGGCCAGCGCGTGTCTGTCGAGGCTACTCCCATTCGATCGTCGCCGGCGGTTTCGAGGAAATGTCGTAGACCACGCGGTTGACGCCGACCCCATCGCGCGGCCGGACTTCGTTGATCATCCGGCTGCTGATCCGGGCGAGCACGTCGTAGGGCAGGCGCGCCCAGTCCGCCGTCATGAAGTCCTCGGTTTCCACGGCGCGAATGGCGACCACCGAGTCGTAGGTCCTTCCGTCGCCCATCACTCCGACCGATTTCACCGGAAGCAGAACCGCGAACACCTGGCTCGTCGATCGATAGAGGCCCGCGGCGACGATCTCTTCCAGCAAGATTTCATCGCAGTCCCGGAGGACTTCGAGCCGTTCACGCGTGACCTCGCCCAACACTCGCACGGCAAGGCCGGGGCCCGGAAACGGATGCCTCCACACGATCTTCTCAGGAAGGCCGAGCGCCTCGCCCACCTTGCGCACTTCGTCCTTGAAAAGATCTCGAAGCGGTTCGACGAGTCTGAAGCCGAGGTCCGCGGGAAGTCCCCCGACATTGTGGTGAAGTTTGATGCCCGCCGAAGTACCGGCCTGGCCGTGTCCCGATTCGATGACGTCGGGGTAGGTTGTGCCCTGAGCGAGGAAGTCCGCCCCGCGGACCTCGTGCGCCGTGGCCTTGAACACCTCGATGAACCGTCGTCCGATGCGACGGCGCTTCTCCTGCGGATCCTCGACGTTTTTGAGATCGGCGAGGAACTCCTCCGAAGCGTCGACGACGCGCAGTTTCATGTCGAAGTGCCCGCGAAACGTCGAATCGACCAGCGAGCGCTCGTTCTTCCGGAGAAGGCCGTGATCGACGAACACGCACGTCAGGCGATCGCCGATCGCTCGGCTCACAAGAGCTGCGCACACGGCCGAGTCAACGCCGCCGGAGAGCCCGCATATCACTCGGCCGGACCCGACCGTGTCCCGGACCCGGGTTTCCTGCTCGCGGATGAAGTCCGCAAGACGCCACGACCCTTTGCAGCCGCAGATGTTGTAAAGAAAATTGCGGATGAGATCGGGTCCGCAAGGGGTGTGCGTGACTTCCGGATGGAACTGAACGCCATGGAAAGGCAAAGTCTTGTGACGCACCGCGGCGTTCGGGCATGAGGGCGTGGAGGCGAGCACGTCGAACGAGCGTTCGACGTTTTCGACGTGATCCCCGTGGGACATCCAGACCGTGGTGGGAGAGGGCACGCCCACCAGCAGTTCGCCGGACTCACGGATGGTGACCTCGGCGCGCCCGAACTCGCGATGGTCCGCTCGTTTCACGGCGCAGCCGAGCGTCTCGCACGCCAGCTGCATCCCGTAGCAGATGCCGAGAATCGGAATCCCCAGATCCAGGATGGCGCGGTCGAAGCGTGGCGCGCCGCGCTCGTACACGCTCGCGGGCCCGCCCGAGAGGATCAATCCCTTCGCCCCGAGGCGTCGCACTTCATCGGTTGTGATCGAGGGCCCGACCAGCCGGCTGAACACGCCGGCCTCGCGAACTCGCCGCGCGATGAGCTGCGCGGTCTGCGCCCCGAAATCGAGAACGAGAACCACATCGTCGGCCGAAGAAACCGGCGGGGCCATGCGAAACCCTACCACACTCGGGATCGATCTCCAACTCGACGCGGCTCCTGCTGCGAGTCCGGGTCGACTCCCCCGGCCGGCAAGGTATCATCGAGTTTGTGGAGTCGATCAGGCTGCACTGGCTGCTTCTCACGCCGTTCCTTCTTGGCGCGTGCGCACTCCCCGAGCGCCGCGCGGATTTCCGATCCGTCGATCCACAGGAGCGGACCCTGGCGCTGGCTCAGGCCGCGCAGGCGGAAGACGAAAGGGCCATCCCGGTTCTCATCGCCATGCTCGACAGCGATGATGCCGGAGAGCGCATGCTGGCGATCCGCACGCTGGAACGAATGACAGGGCAGACATTTGGCTACGACTATGCCGCCCCGCCCGCCCAGCGAGAACCCGCTGTCCAGGACTGGGTGCGCTGGCAAAGGTCGCGCGGCTCAGGTTCGGAGGGCTGAGCGGCTTGCGACGCTCGCGGATCGTGCGGATTCCAAGGACTGCAACGAGGCTGGCACTCGGTCCTGCCTGGTTTCGAGACACTACACTGTTGGCGGCGATAACCAACGGCCGAAAGGAACCCCGGGGGCTTGGCGCCGGACCGGGCGGGGAGAAGTTCGCCAGTGTCACCGATGAGCGGCGCGATGAGCGTCGAAACAGGCAACACGGATGTCGCCGCGTGGGGACCGCCCGAGATTCGGGTGGAGATGCTCAGCCAGCCGCGCTACCTCAGCGGGGCGCGCGATCTCGTCGCGGCGGTCTCCAAGCGGTTCGGATTCGACGACGCCGCCTGCGGGCAGATCGCACTGGCCGTGGATGAGGCGCTATGCAACGTTATCCGGCACGGCTACGACCGGCGGGCCGACGGCAAGATCTGGCTCAGCATCTGGCCCCTGGATGATGGAGAGAACGAGACGGGCGGTATCCGACTTGTGATTGACGATCAGGCGCGACAGGTCGACCCGGAGAAGATCAAGGGACGCGAACTCGAAGACATCCGGCCGGGTGGACTCGGCGTGTACATCATTCGGCAGGTCATGGATTGGGTACGATTTGAGAAGCGGACTGAAGGCGGCATGCGACTCGCGATGTTCAAGTCTCGGGCCCTTGGAATGAACGGACGGCGATCGACCACGGCTCCGAAGCCCTAGCGTGCATCGCACGGTTCTTTGACCGAGGTCCCGGGCCCCATCCGAGCGCGGGAGGGCCCGAATGCAGCGGGATGGATTGATGGAAGTCCACGTTCAGTCAGTCGACGGGTTGGTCGTCGTCGCTCCGAGCGGGGACGTCGATCTGAGCGTGTCTCGCGAGTTTCAGGGGCATCTCAAGAAGGCCATGGAATCCCGCCCGCCCAGGGTGGTCATCAACCTCTCGAAGGTGCCGTACATGGACAGCAGCGGCGTCGCAACGCTGGTGGAGGCGATGCAGATCGCTCGGCGCCAGTCGACGCGCCTCATCTTGTGCGCTCTTCAGGACAAGGTTCGGTCGATCTTCGAGATCGCTCGGCTGGACCGCGTGTTCACGATCGTCCTCGATGAGTCTGAAGCTCGCACGGCCTGAGCAAGCCGCCCGAAACGTGCCGCTCTCATGCGGCAACGATCTCGCCGCGCTGATACGCTGACTTGGATGCCCGACCAGAACGAGGCTGCTCGATCGGGGCTTTTCGCGGCTGTGCCGGCCTTGGGCGCTCGTGTCATCGATGTGGTCGACCACGTCGGGTCGTTGTGGTTCCTGCTGCTGGCCACGCTCGGATGGATCTGGCGCTGGATCACGCGGCGAAAGGTCCGCCTCGGGCGAGCGGCCGTCGTCTCTCAGATCGTGCGGGTGGGCGTGGCCTCGATCTTCATTGTGTCCCTGGTGTCGGGGTCCATCGGATTCATCCTCGGATTCCAGATGGCGCCCCCTCTTGAAGACCTGGGACAGGTATCGCTGGTCCCGAACATCATCGCGGTCGCAGTGCTTCGAGAACTGGGCCCGCTGATCGCGGCGATCGTGCTCGTCGGCTTCGCGGGCGCATCGATCGCCGCCGAAATAGGGACGATGGTGGTGGGCGAAGAGGTCGAAGCGCTCGAAGCCCACGCCCTGAACCCCGTTCGATTCCTCGTGCTGCCCCGCATCATCGCAACCGTGGTCAGCCTGTCTTGCCTCGCGGTGATCTCCGACCTCGTCGCGATCTTCGCGGCCGCTGTCATGTCCAACCTTGTGCTCGATATCTCGTGGATCACTTATTACAACAACACCCTGGCTCAGGTCGAGCCGCGTGACTTCGTCACGGGCCTGGTGAAAGCCGGAGTCTTCGGCTTGCTGATCGGGCTGATCGCCTGCGGGAACGGACTCAAGGTGACGGGCGGCGCCGCCGGCGTTGGTCGAGCCACCACATCGACGGTCGTTCAGAGTGTCGTCGCGGTCATCTTCGCGGACCTTATTTTCACGGGCGTGTTCTACGCCCTCGACCTTGACTGACCGGTCATCGCCGGAAACCGACCGGCTGCTCGACCAGCCCGTACACCTCGCGCAACACGGTGAGACCGAGGACGCCGACCATCGCCAGCGCGCCCAGGAGGCTCGCCTCCGCGATCAGTCCTTGCCCGGCCATCCACGCCGTGGCGTACAGGGCGACCCACAGCGAGCCGTAGCGCCGGAGTTTCTCCGCCGCGCGCATGGGGTCCGCGGTCACACGCGCTTTGTTCCAGGCGAAGACGGCGAAGCCGATCGCGAGTAGCGCCGGCCCGATCGCCGCGGACGGAAGCACCCAGTCGGGCCACAGCGTGCCCGCTCGATGCCAACCCACGTAGAGCAACACACCGCTCCAGAACATCCAGCCGACCGCCGCCGCGCCGAGCATCACGGGCGTGAGCACCGGCCGTTTTCGCTCGAGCAGGTGGGTGACCGCTCCCAGCGCGAGAGCGTGCGCCATCACCAGCAGCACCGGCCACACGAAGATCAGGAACGGATTGGGCGTCATCATGTGCGCGCCGTACAAGAGGCCAAGCACCACCAGCCCGACCGAGGGGAGGTAGCGGGCCATCAGGTTGTAAAAGAGCGCCACGCCCGAAGTGAGAAGACACATCAGAACGGCCGGCAGCCCGATGACCGCCGCGCCCGCCGCCGCTATCAACAGCGTGAGGGCGACCAGCGCCGCGGCGGCTTCGACGGTCATGCGCCCCGAGGGAAGCGGACGGTCCGGATGCAGGGTCCGGTCACGCCGGACATCGAGTGTGTCGTTGAGCGCAGTGGCGAACGCGAAGAGGCCGAGTGCGTAGGCCGTGCCCCCGAGCAGGATCACCCAAAGCGGCGATCCTCGATACAACGAGCCGGCGGCGGCCTGCTCTGCCTCCTCGGCCCGCGTCCACAGGATGACAAACCACACGCTCGCGACGGCGGCGATCGCCGCCGTGAGGCGCGTGAGTCTCAGCACCGCCGTCATCCGCGTCAGAAGCGAGTCCATGGGGCCGATCGTATCGGCGTTGGCCGGGGGGGTAACGGGCTCTATCATCGGCCCCTCATGCCGCCGGAAGTGCGCACCATCGAGCCCGATGCGATCCCTGAGAAGGCGGACGTGGCTGTCGTCGTGAGCCGCTACAACCGGTGGATCACCGATCGACTCCTCCAAGGGGCCGTCGAGTCATTCGAGCGCCTTGCACCGCGCGGCCGCCTCACCGTGATCCCCGTCCCGGGCTCCATGGAACTGCCGGTGGCCGCCAAGGTGGCTGCGGCGAGCGGCGACTACGACGCCGTGGTCTGTCTCGGGTGCATCATTCGAGGCGAGACCGAGCACGATCGGCACCTCGCCTCGGCCGTGGCGCAGGCCCTTGCGCAAGTGGGAATCGAAGAGGAGATCCCTGTCACGTTCGGCGTGCTCACGGTTGAGAACGCCGAGCAGGCCGAGGCCCGCGCGGGGGGGCCGCACGGGAACAAGGGCGCGGAATCGATGGAAGCGGCGCTGGGCCTCCTCGCCGTGCTGCGAGAGATCTAGCCCCCCGGAAAGCGCCCGCTGCACCATGGCAAGTCCTCGCGATATCCGAAGGCTCGCATTCCAGGCGCTGTTCTTCCTCGACGCGCGCGGCGACGAGGACGAAGGCGCGGTTCGGGATGCGCTGGAAACCCAGGCGGATGATGATCCGGCGTCTTTCTCCCCGGAGGAACGCGATCGCGCGGCGGAGCTTGCCCTGGCGGCTTACCGCACCCGACGCTTCGCCGATGACGCCATGCGCGCCCTCGCGCCGACGTGGCCCGCGCAGCGGCAGCCCGCCGTCGATCGGGCGATACTTCGCCTGGCTCACTACGAGATGACGGCCACTCCGGAGAACCCGAAAGTCGTGGTGAATGACGCCGTCGAGATCGCCAAGCGTTTCTCGACCGATCGTTCGCCTGCCTTCGTCAACGGATTGCTCGACAAGATCCTCAAACAGGTGCTGGCCTCGAGCCGAGCCGAACCCCCGGCGAGCGCGGCGCCGGGCGGTGAGGCATGACCTCGGCTCGTGGTTGGATCGGAGCGGCGTGCCCATGGGGTTGATCGGCTCGGTGTTCACCAGGCTCAAGGAAGGGCTCGCGCGCACGAGGCGCTCCGCCTTTGCCGGCTTGCGCGCGCTTCTCGGAGACAGGGGCCTGGACGAGGTCGTCCTCAAGGAAATCGAGACGCGGCTGCTGCGCGCGGATGTGGGTGTGAAGGCGTCGTCGCGCCTGGTCGCTGAATTGCGCCAGGCGCAGGAGGCCGGCACGATCTCGCGCGGCGATCAGGTGATCGACTTCCTCAAAGCCCGCTTGAAAGAGTCCTTGCCCGCGGAGGACAGACGTTTGCAGGCCGCGCCCAGCTCCTCGGGCCCGACGGTCATCCTCGTGACCGGAGTCAATGGCTCGGGAAAGACGACGAGCGTGGCCAAACTGGCGCGGCTGCTGCGCGCTCAGGGCAAGTCCGTGCTGCTTGGCGCCTGCGACACATTTCGCGCGGGCGCGGTGCGTCAACTGGAAGTCTGGTCGGAACGGCTCGGCGTTGAAGTGGTCAAGGGGCAGCAGGGGGGCGACCCGGCCGCGGTCGCGTTTGACGCCTGCCAGGCCGCGCTCGCTCGCGGCGTTGATGTCCTGATCCTCGACACGGCGGGTCGCCTGCACACCCAGGAAAACCTGATGCGTCAACTCGCCAAGATCCGGGAAGTGGTGGCCCGCAAGATCCCGGGTGCGCCCCACGAAGTGCTGCTCGTGCTCGACGCAACCACCGGGCAGAACGCGCTCAGGCAAGCGCAGGAATTCGCACGCGCCGCTTCGGTCTCGGGGATCTTCCTCTCGAAACTCGACGGGACCGCGCGGGGCGGCGTGGTTGTCGCGATCCAGAAGGAGACGGGCATTCCCGTCAAACTCGTCGGGATCGGCGAGACTCCGGAAGATGTCGAGCCGTTTGACCCTGCTCAATTCGTCGAGGCGATGTTCGCGGAGGACGACGCGCCATCTTGAACGCGTCGCAACTTCGAGGACAGGGCGGGCGCGCCCGGCGTGTAGACTGCCCTGATGCCCGATGCCGCCCACGCCGCCACGGCGCAGAAGCAGGTCAGCCCGGCGCTGTTCGAGCACATCCTGAATGTCGCGCGGCGCCTGGCCTCTTCCAGCGACCTACAGGAAGTCCTCGGGTTGATCATCGACACGCTCCGGGACACGCTCCAGGCGGACCGCGCCGGCGTCTTCCAGTATGACCCCGGCACCCATGAGTTGATCGCGACTCGCGTCCACGGCCTGCCCCCGACGCTGCGTCTTCCCGCGGACAAGGGCATCATCGGCGAGGCGGCGCGCAGCAAGAAGATCGTCAACATCCCCGATGCGTACTCGGATCCGCGGTTCAACCAGTCCGTGGACAAGGCCACGGGGTACCGCACCCGCTGCCTGCTGACGATTCCGATGCTGGACTTCGAAGGCCAGCTCGTCGGCGTTGCCCAGTTGCTCAACAAGGACCCCGGCGTCGGAGGTGTCTTCACACATGAAGACGAATCCATCGCCGGGCACCTCGCCGACCAGGCCGCCGTGGCCCTCAAAAGAGCGAGTCTTCTCGAGGCCCGGCGCGTCAAGGAAAAGCTCGAGGCCGACCTGGATGTGGCCCGCAAGATCCAGATGGCAGCCCTGCCGGACGCGATGCCCAAGATCGCGGGCTACGACGTCGCGGGGCATTTCCAGCCGGCGGATCAGACCGCGGGCGACGCCTACGACGTGATCGATCTGCGGACGATGCCGGCCCGCCAGGGCGGCGAGGATGCTCTGCTGTTTATGGCGGACGCCACCGGTCACGGCATCGGCCCGGCTCTGAGCGTGGCTCAGGTGCTGGCCATGGTGCGGATGGGCTGTCGCGTGGGTTCCAGCGTCGCGGACATCGCCGTGCACGCCAATGAGCAACTCGTGTGCGACCTCCCCGCCGGCCGCTTCGTGACGGCGTTCCTAGGAGCGCTCGATTCCCGCAATCACACGCTCTCCTACGTGTCCGCGGGGCAGGCGCCGCTGCTGTTCATCAAGGGCGATCACGTCGGTGGCTACGTCAGCGCGAATTCCAATGCGATGCCGCTCGGCATCGACCCCGATTTTCGCTTCGAGCCCGTCGAGCCGTTCCGCTTCGAACCCGGCGACATGTTCCTGCTGCTCAGCGACGGCTATTACGAGGCGATGGACGCCACGAATGAGCAGCTCGGCGTTCAGCGAGTCGTCGAAACCGTGCAGGCGAATTCAGGCGAGAGCGCCGAAAGAATCGTGAAGGCGATCCGCGAACTGCTGACGCGATTCGTAGGTGGCCGCCCCGCCGCCGATGATCAAACAGCGGTCGTTGTGAAGCGCACCGCCTGATGTGACTGCCCGGCTCTGATGTTGTGGGGCCGTCTGGCTTGTCAGCCCGCCGATTCACTCGGCGAACGTGCTCCTGAACGTCTAGGCCGTTCGAGGGCTCGTTCCGTGAAGCCCTCGAACGGAATCTAAGCATGCCCGGCGGGAGTCGAACCTGCAACCTTCGGCTTCGGAGGCCGACGCTCTATCCAGTTGAGCTACGGGCACAGCGATCCTGACAACGCCAAGATAGCAGAGCGCGGATGCTACGATCGACCGCGCGGCGGGTCCACGGGCCCGCCTGCCGCACGATGTCTCCGCCTCCCACGCAAGCGATGCTCGACCGCCGTTCGCCCCTCTGGGCCAGCGCGGCGATTACGTGGATCGACAATCTCGGCGCGGCGACGGCGCTCATCGGGATCTATTTCGTCGCGCGCCTGGCGTACGAGTTCACACCCGCCCAGAGCCTGGGCCTAGGCCTGGTGCAGGGGATCACTTACGTGCTCGCCGCGATCTGCGCCGGCCCGGGCATGCGGCTGCTTGCGGGCCCGCAGCGGCCGATCTCGACGCGCACGCTGCTGGCGCTGCTGCACGTTCTGCTCGCCGCGGCCTGCACGATCCCGGTCGTCTGGAGATCGCCGCAGGCCATGTGGGTCACGGTCGCGATCTACACGCCGATCACAGGCTGGCTCTGGCCCGCCATCGAGAGTTTCCTGTCCGCGGGCCGAACGGGCAGGGACCTTCGCCGCTCATCGGGCTGGTTCAACATCGCCTGGGCGTCGTGCCAGGTGTTCACGTTCTGGTTCATCGCACCGTTCATGGAGAAGCAACCGCTGTGGGCCATTCCGGTCATGGGGCTCTCGCATCTCCTCGCCATTCCGCTGATCATGATGCTGCGGCGCGAGCCCGCGGCCCACGGCGACGCGGCCCATCATCACAGCCGCGAGGAAGTCGCGCTCTATAGGCGGCTGCTCAACAGCCACCGTCTGCTGCTCATCCTCTCGTACATCGTCTATTCCTCGATGAATCCGCTCTTGCCGGCGATCGAAGAGTCGCTGGCTCTCGCCGCCTTCTGGATGACTCCGGTCATTTCGATCTGGATGGTCAGCCGGGTCGGCATGTTCTGGTGGATGGGGGCATGGGGCGGTTGGCACGGGAGGGCGTTCACGCTCGCCTGGCCGAGCGTGCTGCTCCTCAGCGGATTCGCGATGTGCATGCTCGCCGGTTCCGTCCCGGTGTTCTGCGTGGGATTGGTGCTGTTTGGGACCGGCATGGGCGCGATCTACAGCGCGGCGTTCTACTACGCCATGGAGGTCGGCTCGGCCGGAGTTGATGCCGGAGGCAAACACGAAGCGCTCATCGGCGTGGGCTACGCCGTGGGCCCGTTCACGGGCATCGTTGCGAGCGAAGCGACTCGCGCCGCGCAGCTCAGCCCGGTCTACACACGTGTCGGAACGTTCGTGCTGGTGCTCGCGATCGCAGCGGGGTTCGGAACGCTCATCCTTCGCGCTCTATTGCGCGCGAAGACTCGTTCATCGCTGTAGGCGATCACTCCACGACCGCACGATTGCCGCCGAAAAAACAACCCCAGGCCTGCATGGCTGCAAGCCCGGGGCGTTGAGTAAGAGGGAAGCCACAGTTTGGGTCGACCGGAGACGTACCCCGGGCGACAAGCCCTTCGGCCCTAGGGCGGCACGAAGGTCCGAAGCAACTCAATTCAGGGGAGAACTGAGACGTGTTTTCCCCAACCTCCCGAACACAACATACCACGAACATCCTGTGAACGCAAGGAATCAGCCCCCTCGTCACAGGTCTTCCGTCAGGGATGTACGCGGGAAGCCATCTTGGGTTTTGGCCGAGTTTCCCAGAAGTGCCCAAACTGCGATTATCGGCCTCGATGGCGCGGATTCTGCGTTGTCTGATTCTCGTGAGCCGTCGAGAAGGGCTGAAGCGGGTGACTTCTATCGGGTTCCGGTTGGTGCAGAGGCAGGTCTGATCGGGCTCTTCCCTCGCACGATTTCCTGCCGGGATCCGGGTTCCGCGAGTCGCGCGACAAACGCCGCGTACTGGCGCGAGGCCTCGTTCAAGTCCTCGTTGAAGTACGCGACAAATGCACCCGGCCCGGACTTTGCCAGTGCGCCCGCGCGCTCGCCCAGACGCACCGCGATCGTCCTGCCGAGGCGCCCTTCGGCGGCGTCGGACACGATCGCGCGCAGGGCCGTCGCGTACCGCCCTCCCTCGCCCTCCGCAAGGAAATGCACCAGCGCCCACAACTGGGCGTAGAACGTGAGCACCGAATCATCGCCGATTCCGAGAAAGCCCTGCGGACGCGATTCGATCAGCGATTCGAGCGATTGGAGCCGATTCTCAGAAGCGGCCTGGCGCAACTGATCAAACCGCTCGATGTTGGCCCACGAAACAAAGACCGGTGTCGTGCCCTCCCAGCGATGCCCCTCCATGTAAGTGGCGAGGGATTCCTCCAGCCAAACAGGCAGCATCTCCTTGAAGACGCGCTGCGTGTACTGGTGCCACGATTCGTGGGCCGCGATGGCCATCGTGTCAAAGAGCCCGATGTCGTAGAACACGCCGATGCCGCGCGAGGCGTACCCGCCGCGAGGAATCTGCGTGAGTGTCGCCGCCTGATCACCCATGAGTTGACGCGTCAGCCGATCCCACTGCGGGCGGTTCTGCATCATGTAAACGTCGAGGCGCAGCGGCGGCGGCGGCAGCGGGATGATCGCCGATCGATAGTGTTCCAGCGCGTGCTCGAGGAAACCGGGAAGCCGGCTGCGGAGCACCGCATCGTCCGTGGTCGTGTAGATCCGGTAGTGCACCGTGCGGATCACCTGCCCTTGGGCCTGCCCGTACGACCAGGGCTCCGTGGAGAGGACTCCTCCCGTGGGCGGCGCGAGCGGACCGGAACCTGAGCCCGCGGGGCGCGACTGCGCCATCGCGCCGTTTCCCGTCGCGCCGAGAGATGCGCTCACGGCAGTTTGGTCCGGCGCGCCACCCTCACGCACACATGCGGGCGTCATCGCGAGAAGCAACGCGAAGACCAAGCGACCTGCGCGATGTCGTCGAACGTCATGCTTCATTGGATCGCTTTCAGGCGAGACAGTGCTGCGTCCCGCTCCGACTCCTTGCTCGCCAAAGTCTTTCGGGTCTCCTCGACGAGATGGGCCGGGGCCTTGGCCGCATAGCCGGGATTGTCCAGGCGCGCACGCAGCGCCCCGATCTCTTTCTCGAGTTTTGACGCCGTCGCCTCGAGCAGCGGGCGCTCCGCGCCCGGCTCCGCGGCGTCGGCGAAGTCGGAGAGCGAGAGCGTCCGCCCTTCCAGGGGAAACGCAACCGAGCCGGCGGGCGGCGCATCCGCCACGACTCTCGCCAGCCCCGCCAGGGCCTCGACCACGCCGGGAGTTCCGGCGCACACCGAAAGGGCCCGAGCATCGGCATGCAGCTTCGGGCGGCGCCGCGGATGAACCCCGTTCGCGGAGCGAGCCAGGCGCACGGCATCCACCAGCGATCTGAGTTCTGCAAACTGGCGCTCGGCGTCCTCGTCCACGAGCATCGCGGACGCCGTCGGCCAGCCGGACAACGCGAGCAACCCCGATCGATCGTCTCTGCCGGGTTCAAGCCCGGCCACTTTCCCTCGCGGCATGCCGCTGAAAGCGTCGTGCAGCACCTCGGTGACATAGGGCAGGATCGGATGCAGCAGCCGAAGCACCACGGAGAAGACGTCGCGCAGCACAGCGCGCTGTGGGGCGGTCGATCTGACCGTCGGCTTGATCGCCTCGAGATACCAGTCGCAGAAGTCGCGCCAAAACAGGTCGTAGGCAAGCCCGGCGTACGTGCTGAACTCGTAGACGCTCAATGCCTCATCGATTCCCCGAACCACTCGCGCCAGCCGAGACAGCATCCATCGGTCGACGAGCGACAGGTCTGGGGGGCTAATCTCGCCGGGCGGCACTCCACCTTCGAGATTGGACAGCGTGAACCGCGCGGCGTTCCAGAGCTTGGTGCAGAAGTTCCGCCCGGCATCGAAGCGGGTCGAGGAGTTCCGCGCCTGCGGGCGATCATCGCTCGACTTGGCGCTGCCGGTCGCGGCGCCGTACGGGCTGATCGAGTGCTTGCCGCACTTGGGGCACTTCTGCTCCGGCGCGGCGACCGTGTAGCCCGCCGGGCTCTGGACCCACTCGGGCTCGAAGGCCGTGGAGCAGTGCGGGCACCCGAGGTCCACGGGCATGCGGACATCCTGCGTGCTCGTGGCCGTCTGGCACATGACAAGCCGCAGGGCATCTGCCCCGTGCGACTCGACGATGTCGATCGGGTCCACGCCGTTGCCCAGGCTCTTGCTCATCCGCTGGCCGTGACCGTCCTGCACGACAGGGTTGATGTAAACGTGGCGGAAAGGGACCGGACCGGTGCCGCGGCCACTCAACTCCGGATCTGCGAATCTCTTCGTCGCTCCGTCGCTCCGTCGCTCCGTCGCTTCTTCTTCCGGCATGAGATACCGGTTGAACATCATCATGCGCGAAACCCACAGGGTGATGATCTCGCGTGCGGTGCAGAGGACCGAAGACGGATTGAACGCTTCGAGCAGGCCCGTCATCTCCGGCGGCGGCTCAGGCCAGCCGAGCGTGGACATGGGCCAGAGGGCTGAAGAGAACCACGTGTCGAGAACGTCGGGGTCGCGGCTAAAGCCGTGCGAGCTCAACTCAAAGCCGGACAGCGAATGATCCGCATTTGCACAGACAAATATGTCGCAATGAATCGAACGGACCACTGGCGACAGTTCTTTCTTGAAGTCCAGCGGCTTCCCCGTGGACACGTCAACGAATCGAACCGCCGTCCCCGTTCTGTGCCCCTGTTCCACAATGGAGTCAAGCCCGGGACCGTGGAGTTCCTTTATCCAATTGTCTTCGTTAAGCACGGCGCGCTTGTGCCAGACCGGAATCTGGTGTCCCCACCACAGTTGCCTGCTGATGCACCAATCGCGCAGGTTTTCGTGCCACGATTCGTACGTCTTCGAATAGCGCTCGGGGAAGAATCTGAGCGCACCATCGCCACTAGCGAGGACATCGGTTGATCCGGCCTTCCGCTGCTCTGGCGCCATCGCCCGCAGTGCTGCGCCCCGCATCCTCTCGTCCGTCACCTTGCAGTACCACTGATCGCTCAGGTACGGTTCGATTGGCACGTGTGAGCGGTAGGAGTGCCCGACGGAGTGGCGGTAGGGGAGCGTTTTTTCGACCAGCCCGCGGGCCTTGAACTCGGCGACGACTTTCTCCCGGGCCGCCTCGCGCGCCAGCCCCACGAAGATGCGCGCATCGCCGACGTCGCCCCACCCGTGCTTGTCGCTCACGGAAGCATCCGGGGCGAACACGTTGATCATTGCCAATTTGTGGCGCAGGCCGATCTCGTAGTCGTTCGTGTCGTGCGCGGGAGTCACCTTGAGGAAGCCGGTGGCGTACTTCGCTTTCGGATCGACGCCCTCGGCGTTCGGATCGGCCGCGGGCATCACCACATACTCATCCTCGATGACGGGAATCACGCGCCCCACTAGCGGCAATTGCGCGGCGAGCCCCTTCAGCGCCTTCGCCCTTGGGTCGCGCGGGTTCACAGCGACGGCCGTATCGCCGAGATACGTCTCGGGCCGTGTCGTCGCGACGGTCACCCAGGCCTGCTGCTCTGCCGCAAGCCGTTCAGCGCCCGGGTAGCCGCGGCGCGCCAGCTCGCTCCAAGTGACGGCCGTCGAATCGCCGGAACCATGCACGAGCGGATACCGCAGGTAGTAGAAGTGGCCGTCCACCTCCTCCATCTCGACTTCGTCATCCGCGAGCGCCGTCTGCGTCACCGGGTCCCAGTTCACCAGCCGCTTGCCGCGGTAGATCAGCCCGTCCTTGAACAGCCGGAAGAAGGCTTCGCGCACAGCCCGCGTGCAGATCTCATCCATCGTGAACCGCTGGCGCGCCCAGTCGCACGAGCAGCCGATCACCTTCAATTGCTCGGTGATCGCCGCCTCGTACTCGTCCTTCCAGGCTTGCACCTGCGAAACAAATCGCTCGCGGGTCATGGCCTCGCGCAGCGGCCCTCTGAGCGTCCCCTCGCGGCGCATTCGTTGCTCGACCACGGCCTGAGTCGCGATGCCCGCATGGTCTGTCCCCGGCATCCAAAGCACCTCAAAGCCCTTCATCCTGTGGGCCCGGGCGAGGATGTCCTGAAGAGTGTTGTTGAGAGCGTGCCCAAGATGCAGCCGGGCGGTCACATTTGGCGGCGGGATGAAGATGCAGTAGGGGGGTTTTTCACCCGAAAGAACCCTCTGCGGATCGGCATGGAACGCGCTATGGTCATCCCACTTTTTTCGAATTCCGGCCTCGTGATCGGCCGGGCGATAGCGGTCGGCCAGGGCGGCAGCCGAGGGCGCGGGCGCAGCGCTCGCCGCGCGAGGCGCTCCATGCTTCGCCGCGCTTTCGATGCTCCTATTCGCCATCGCGGGGCGAGTGTAGCCGGGTCGGTATCGTGAATTCATGAACGATTCAGCAGCGCCGCCATCCCGACGACGACTCGCTCCGCTCGCTTTTCTCGGCGCGGCGGGCGCCCTCGTCCTTCTCGCCGGAGTCTGGGCGCTGCGAGTCGCGATGCAAGCTCCCGCGGGCGCCGCCGCGGCGCCCGCGATGCTCCCTGCGGACGATGCGCAGAGTCTCGCCACCGAGCAGGCCGCGCTCAACGCCGCGCGCACCTACTTGGCGCAGGACAAGCCGGGCTCCGCCGAGGCCATCGCACGCGCAGCGCTGGCGAAGTGGCCGGATCGCCAGTCGCTCAACCTGCTGCTCGGCGAGACTCTGCTGCACCTGGGCCGCAAACCCGAGGCGTATGACTGTTACGACCGCGCGATCATCATCGGCCCCGACCACCCGGAGTATCGATTCGCCGCCGGCACCATCGCCGCGGAGATCGGGCGTTTCGACGAAGCCGAACTGCACTACCTGGCGGCGCAAGGGCAGGATCCCAAAAACCCGAAGTACCCGCTCTATCTCGCGCAGGTGCAGCGCAAACGCGGCGCCGGCGACGAGGCCCGCGCCAGCCTCGTCCTCGCGACGAAGCTCGACCCCGATCTGGGCGTGGCGTGGGCGGCGTTGGCGGCGCTGGCGCTCGACGAGAACCGCCCACAGGTGGCGCTCCCGTACATCGAGCGTGCGCGCCGGCTCGAGCCCTCGCGCATGGACTGGCGTCTCATCGAAGCCAAAGCGCTGGTGCGCGACGGTCGCGCCGAAGACGCGGCAACCCTGCTCCTCGCCGTGCCGGACGAAGAGCGGCTGCGAAACCTCGTCGCCGTGCGCGAACTGGCCGGTGCATTGGGGATGCTCAATCGGCCCGCCGAGGCGGCCGAGCAGTACATTGCAGCGCTCGCGTTTGATTCCTCGTGCCAGGAGTGCGCGTTCGAGGCAGCGTGCTGGCTCGAGCGCGCGGGCGACCGGAACCGCGCGGCCGTGTTCGCATCTCATGCCGCCGCCCTGGGGCACCGGGAGGCCGCCGAGATGCTCGACCGGCTGGGGCGCTGACTCGTCGGCGCTATGATGCCGCCCGATGCGGGAAACGCTGCGAATCAGCGAGGTCTTCCACTCGATTCAGGGTGAATCGTCATGGGCGGGTCGCCCATGCGTCTTCATCCGCCTTGCCGGGTGCCAGCTCCGTTGCGCTTATTGCGACACCGAGTATGCGTTCCACGAAGGCGCCACCCGAACAATCGATGATCTCGTTACGCAGGCCTGCGAGCACCCGTGCGACTTGATCGAGATAACGGGCGGCGAGCCCCTGCTTCAGCCGGGCGTCACCGACCTGATGGCCCGACTCTGCGACCTGGGCAAGACGGTGCTGATCGAGACCAGCGGCGCCTGCGACATCGATTGTGCGGGGCGTTGCGACCCGCGCGTCGTCCGCATCATGGATCTGAAGACTCCTGGCAGCGGCGAGTGCGAGCGAAACGACTGGGCCAACATCGATCGACTGCGCCCTATCGACGAAGTGAAGTTCGTGATCTGCGACCGGGCCGACTACGAGTGGGCTCGCGACGTGATCCGCCGGCACGATCTCTCGGTGAGGGTGCGCGAGGTTCTGCTCTCAGCCGTGTGGGAGCAGCCCGCCGGGCGCGAGATCGAAGGCCGTCCCGGCCTGCCGATGCGGGACCTGGCATCGTGGATTCTCGCGGACGGCTTGCCCGTGCGGATGCAGACCCAGTTGCACAAGTTCATCTGGGAACCCGCGACTCGCGGCGTTTGAAAGAACAGGGCGCAACGCCATTTGGCGTGCGCCCTGCGAGTGGACTCGACTGGTTCTAACGCGGCCTCGGTGAATCAGGACTTGGCCGCATCGCCGGCAGCCGACTGTGCATCGTCGGCCGGGCTGGCGATTGGGAGAATCTCGGCGTCGGATTCCTGCGGCTCCGCCTGCGCCTGCTGGCGTGGATCGTTGGACGGCTTGGCGGGCTTCCCGTGCGGGACGACGCGGATGACGGCGCGGGGCTCGGGGCGTTCCTCAGCCGGGGCCGACGCCATTTGCTCAACAACCGTCGCGGGGTTGACGTGCGTGCGGACGTTCAGGATGTAGCCCTGCTCCTGAAGCCACTGGTTCTGGGCTTCGCGCAATTCCTTGAGGATCCGCGGACCTTGAAGGCGGGTGAGCCGGCGAGAACCGCTGTAGAAGGGCTGCTCCGTGTCGATGAAGTTCTGCACCTGGCGATCCAGCTCCTCGATCCGCACCCAGGGACTGATCGCGACGACGGACCGCAAGAGGTCCGTCTGCACGAAGATGACATCGTCGTGCCGGTCGGTTCCCGCGCCGTACGAGGCGGGGCCCGGGAAGCCGCGGGGCTGTTCTCGGATGGGAGTGCGGTTCCCCACCGGCGAGCGCGAGACCCAGATGCGCCCGTTCTCGACCCGGTCGGGACCGTCCGCCTTGGCGTCCGGGTAGGGGGCGGGTGTAATCAGCAGGCCGCGACGAGGGTCGCCGGCAGGGTTGAACGGCCGGGTCGTCTGAAGCCCCGCAGAACGCGAGGGGTCAGGGTTCCGGGTGTACGTGCGAACCGGCCCGTTGTCGGCTCCGGTCGCAGCCAATGCGATCATGGCGGCGGCAATGACTTCTGCGGGCATCGTCTTCTCTCTCTTTTTGCGGACCGGACTCCCTCGGCACCGGCGATCCGCGCCGGTCCGATTGCTCTAAGTCCTTGATTGTCAATGTGTAGCGAAAGCGCGCGGATTCAAGAATGATGCGGCAGTTTGGATCGAGGGGGTAATTCGACTTCTGGTTATCGGACGTAACAGCCGCTACAGCTTTCCAGCCGAGTCGAGGTCAGCTTTGGGATTCGGCCCGCGCTGAGAATGCGATCGGCTCATCCGTCCGGAACGAGCGGTAGGCGTCGAGCGTTGCCCGCACGTGTATGTGCGCCAGGCGATGCTCACCGATGTAGGCCCGACACGCCCGTCCGACGGCTTCGCGCTCATCCGGCTTGCCGAGCACGCGGTTCAGGGCCTCTTCCCATCCTGCCGGTCCGGGATTGGAGACAAGAATCGCAGGGCCTGACGGCGGCGAGACGGCCTCGACCAAAGGGTCCACCCGGGCCATGACACACAAGCCCTGGGCCATGGCCTCCAGAACAAGCGTGTGCTGCTCTCCGAGCGCTTCGGACTGAATGAAGACGTCGGTTCGGAGCACAAGGTCGCGGGCGGTCGGCATCAGCGGCACGAACGACAACCGGTCCATCAGGTCGAGGTCCCCTGCCTCCTGCCACACCTGCCGGGCCGCGAGCGCCGCCGAATCGACGAACACGAGAATGTCGTGGTGTGCACGCGCGGCGAATGCAAGCCCGCGCAGCAGCGCAATCAACCCCGACGGATCCTGACCGGTCGAAAGGACCGCCATCGCCACGGGCGTTGGTGGTGAACGGGGGGTGCGAGGCTCCGCGGGCAGGTGAACCCCCCAGCGTGAAGAGCGAACCGGCCAGCGAAGCCGCATGGATTCGAGCGCCTTGAGGACTCTCTCGTCCGGGGCCAGCCACAAACCGCGCGAGCCGGCCTGTTCCAGCGGTCCCCAGCGGTTCTCCTGGCGGTCGACGTGCGATCTGGCTCGTGAAGACCAGACTTCCAGCGCCAGGTCCGCACCGAACTCCTGGGCGAGCGCGGAACCGAGGGCCCACGCGCGCTCTCCGAATACATGGACCACGTCGATCGGTCGCTCGTTCGACTGCTCCATCAATGAGTCAAGGTCCAGTATCTCGCGCGCCAGCGCGCGAACGGGCGAGAGCGCGCCGAACCGCCAGCGCGCATCGCTGTAGGCGAGCGCACCGGCAAGCCCAGTGGTGGGAGCGGGTGGGCTCCCCGCGGGCTGGGCGCGCACGACTCGGAGACCATCGTCGATCAGCCCCACCTCAAGCCGGCGCAACATCGCATGTTCGCGCAGAGCAAGGACGCGGTCGGCGAGCAGGAGGACCCGCATGGCGAGTCAGACTACGCGACACCTGGCCCGCGCCCACCGACGACCACCGCAATCGAGCGATCGCTCGGTCAGGATTCCTTCGTTTGCTCGGGCGAGAGGTCGGGCGCGCGAACGGGCAGCCCGGCGACCGCATGCGTGCGCCAAAGCCCGACCCAGTGCTCCGGCGCGATTTCGTGCAGGAGGTAGTCGCCCGCCGGCCCCTCGACGCGCGCCAGGTCGCGCGGGGGCGGCGCCCCGGGCCACCAGGGCCTGAGGCCGGGAGGCGCGCCTGAGATTCCAGCCGTCTCGCGCGGATCTTCCATCACTTGCCGGATGGTCGCCAGCCGCGTCGATCGCTCCGAGATGCGCGGGATGCACCGGAGAAGCGCCCGCGTGTATGGATGAAGGGGACGGCCGAAGAGCTCCGGGACCCGCGCGTACTCCACGACGCGTCCCGCGTACATCACGCACACGACCTCCGCCACTTGCGCCACAACGCCCAGCGCGTGTGTGATGAGGATCATGGCCATTCCGGTGCGTCGGCGCAGGTTGTCCAGCAATTCGAGGATCTGCGCCTGGATGGTCACGTCCAAGGCCGTCGTGGGCTCATCGGCGAGCAGCACGGACGGGCGGCACGCCAGCGCCATGGCGATCATGACCCTCTGGCGCATTCCGCCGGAGAATTGGTGCGGATAGTCGGCCAGGCGAGCCCGCGCATCCGTGATGCCGACTTCCTCGAGGGCCGAGCGCGCGACTTCCAGTGCGCCGTGCGCCGTGGACTGCTGGTGAAGTCGGACTGCCTCGGCGACTTGTTCGCCGATCGTGAACACCGGATTGAGACTCGTCATTGGCTCCTGGAAGATCATCGCGATGCGTCCGCCTCGGATGCGGCGCATCTCGCGCTCTCCCGCGCGGAGCAGTTCGACCTCCGGCTCGCCCGGAGCACCGAAGAGGATTGATCCGCGATCGAATCGGCCGGGCGGGCAAGGAATCAGCCGCATGATGCTCAGGGCCGTCACACTCTTGCCGCAACCCGATTCCCCGACGACCGCCAGAACCTGCCCTCGGTGCAGGGTGAGGCTCACGCCGTCGAGCGCTGCGGTGCGCGGTCCTTGCTCAGATGCGAAGGAAACCGCCAGGTCCCGCACGGCGAGCAACGGCCTCGTCGATCGAGCAGCCGGTGATGGACGTTGATCAGACTGGCTCGTCGCGGCGATCACTCGGCCTCGTTGTGTGCGTGAGCGAATGTGGATCGGCGCGCAGGATACGTCACAGGTCGCTCGCCGCGCCGGCGAGCATCAGCCGGCACGTCCGGCGTGTCGCAAGCGCGGATCGACCGCATCGCGAAGCGCCTCGCCGATCAGGTTAAAGGCCAACGCGGTGAGGAAGATCACGCCGCCGGGGATGACAGCCAGCCACCAGACGAAGTCGCCCGCCTCGCTGGTCGCGTCGGCGAGCAACCGTCCCCATGAAGCCTGGCCCTCCGCGCCGAGCCCTAGGAAAGAAAGCGTGGCTTCGAACACGATGGCCAGTGCAACGCCGAACGACGCGTCCACCAGCACCGGTGCGATGCCGTTGGGGAGCATGTGACGGAACAGGATTGATCGGACTGGAGCGCCGATGGCGCGAGCCGCTAGCACGAAATCCAGGCCGCGGAGCCGGAGGAATTCAGCGCGCGTAAACCGCGCGGCTCCCATCCACGTGAAGCAGCCGATCACAGCCATCGTCACATAGATGTTGCGGGGCAGCACCGCCGCGGCCACGATGAGCACGAACAGCAGCGGCACTGCCATGAACACTTCGACGACCCGGTAGAGCACCAGGTCGACAATCCCTCCGAAGTAACCCATGATCGCGCCGACGATGACGCCGATCAGCACGGCGATTCCGGTCGAGACCAGGCCGATCGAGATCGCCAGCCGGCACGCGTGGATCAACTGCGAGAGCACGTCCTGTCCGAATGCGTCGGTGCCCAGTGCGTGAACGCGACCCGATGCCGCGAGCGCGGAGACGAGCTGGTCTTGCATCTGCCGTCGATCCATCGCGCCGGAGCCCGTCGCCTCAGCCACGATTGCATCGAGCGATTCCTTGAGTTCGGTGGAAAGCGGCAGGCTTGCGATGGTGGCGCGGGCGCGCTGCGCCTGTGACTCAGTCACATCCGCGTCGCCCGGGAGGGAGCTGAGCACAGCGCGGGCCAGCGACTGGTCGTGCGTGGAACCGGGCGGAAGGAGTTTCGCGTTCCGATCCCCCGGCCGCTGCGCGGGTGACCATGGCACGATCGTGTAGATCGCCTGCGCGCGACCCTCCCGTTCCTGAGCCAGATAGTCGAACACATCAGGCAACGGGCGCCACGTCTGCGCGGTGGCGAGGGCCGCTCCCGCGCCGACCAAGCCGAACGCGGCGGCGCGCCGCACGGCTCCGCCGGGGCCCGGGGCCAGCACGAAGGCGAGAATGATCAGCGCGGCAATGCCGGCGCACGCTGCCGGTACAAACCACTCCCGCCGCGCCCACGAAGCCAACGCCGCGGGCGCTCCGCGATCGAGACTCCAGGCGCGAAGCACGTGAGTCGCGCCGATGATGAGTGCTGCTTGCACAATGGCAAGCACGAGCATCCGCACCCGCCGCTCTCGCCCCCCGGGGGCGGGCCAGAGCAAGCATGCTGTGGCGACTGGCAGGCCGGCCGCCAGAATCCAATCGGCCGCGGTGAGATGCCCGAGCAGTGGGAACGTGGCGGGGCCGAGGGTTCCCTGCTGCACGGCCCGGAGCACAATCGGGTGCCCATTTGCCAGGAACGGCGCCATTACACCGACGAGGCTGATAGCGCCGACCCAGACCACGGCCGCAACAACGAGCGGGCGGCGCAGAGCGATGCGCCATGCGTTGGTCCAGTAGCCGGCGGCACGAGCGTAGGACACGGCGAGCGCCGATCCATCCTGAGTCGTCGGGATTGAACTGTCGGGCCGATTCATTTGCGAGGTGCGGCGAACTCAGTCGAAGAGAATCCGCGGGTCCGCGGCGGCATACAGCACGTCCGCGAGCAGCAGAGCCAGGATGTTCACACCGCCGATCATCATCGCGATCGCGAGCAGCAGTTCCCGGTCGCGCAGCACGATTGACTCGATGAGCAGACTGCCCATGCCGGGGATCCCGAAGATGCGTTCCACAACAACCGAGCCCGAGAGCAGCGCGGGAAACAGGGTCGCGAACATGGTGATCAGCGGGAGAAGGCTGTTGCGCATCACGTGCCGGAGCACGACGTCGCGGCCGTCAAGACCCTTGGCGCGGGCGGTGCGCGCGTAGTCTGCCGCGAGATTCTCGAGCACGGCGGCGCGCGTCTGCTTGCTCAGCACGGCGAAGCCGCCGTAAACGAGACACGCCACCGGCAGGCAGAGGTGCCAGAGAGTGTCCAAGAGGTAGCCGTTCTGGAATCCGCGGGCGTCCCAGGAGGGCAGGAAGGGCAAAGATGCGGCGTCCTTGTCGTGGAGGCCCGACACCGGAAACGCGCCCAGCCACTGCTTGTGCGCCAGAAAACCGAGCGCCAGCACGCCGGCCCACACGACGGGCACGGACCAAAGAGCGACGAGAAGGGCCCCGGTCGCCGTGTCCAGCCACGTTCCGCGCCGAACCGCGGCGAGCAGGCCCATCGGGATGGCGACCGCGTAGATGATCGGAAACGCGATCAGGTTGAGCAGCAGCGTGATCGGCAACGCCTCGCCGATCAGGTCGATGACCGCGCGTCCGTGGCTGAAGGATCGGCCGAAGTCCGGTGTCGCCAGGCTGACCAAGCCCGGGACCAGCCCCAAGCCAGCGGGTGGGAACGGATTCGCGTCGAGGATTCGTTCCAAATCGCGTCGTGCGCGCTCGACAGATCTGTGCCGCACCATGGCCTCTTCGCCGGCATGAACCACTTCCTCAAACCCCGCGCCTTCGGAAGGATTGGATATCGACTCGAATCCATCGACGCGGGGCCGACCATCGGACCGCACGAGGCCGCTCAGTCCGTTTCGCCGTGCGTACTCGGCCATGGCATGCTCGAGCGCGGAGCGCGCGGCGATGAAGCCCGCGCGCTCACGCGCGTAAGCGTTGGCCGCTTCGCGATATCGCGTCCGCAGTGCTTCTCGGGCCGGGTCTTCGAAAGCAGAAGGAGAGCCGGCATCCTCACCAGTTGGAGTCCTCGAATGCCAGTCTCCGGTCAGAGGCGGTGGGGCGAGCGCGCGCGGGCGGCGGATGAGACTTCCATCTGAGTCGATGAGGTCCCGTGGGCCGAACCGGATGGGGCTGATGCGCGCGAGCCAGCGTCCGTATTGCACGAGCACCGGTTGGTCCAGCCCGTATCGGTCTTCGAGATAGGCGCGCTGCAGGACGCGCGCGGTGGGCTCGATCGTCCCTTCGGACTGATGCAGCGCGGCGCCCACGCCTCCCGGCGAAAGCGCCACGAGCATGAAAACAAGGAACGAAATCCCGATCAGCGTCGGCACCGCCAGCAGGAGTCGGCGAACGATGTATGTCGTCATGGGCGCGGATTACGCGGCGCGGGGGGCTTCGGAGGCGGCGCCACGGCCCCGTTGGACGGCCGACGCTCGGCCATCACTGGCGCTCACTGGGGATGAACATCTCGCGACGATCGAGCCCGGCGGGGTAAGCGTGAACGTTCTGGATGCGCTTGCTCACAAAGTAGAGCCAGGGTTGGTTGTAAAGAAACGTGAACGGCTGTTCATCGTGGATCAGACGATGGAGGCGGTGCCATACTTCGCGACGCTTTTGCGAGTCGATGGTGATTCGTGCCAGCTCGATGAGAGCGTCGGCTCGGGGGTCGCGCCACTGGATCCAGTTGTCTCCCTCGCCGATCGCCTGGCTCGAATGGAACAGCTGATAGACATCCGATTCGGGCGCGCTCCAGGACCACGCGAGCACGAACGAATCGAAGTCGTGGGCCGTACGCAGCGCGCGCATCGTGGCAAAGTCCACCACTTTCGTTGAAACTCGCGCCCCGACTCGCGCGCCCTGGTCGATCAGATACTTGCCCATCCGTTCGCCGATCGGGCCGCCGGACGCGTAGAGGTATTCGAACGTCAGCGGCTCGCCGGCCGAATTCTCGCGCAATCCGTCGCCGTCTCGGTCGGACCAGCCGGCCTCGGAAAGCAGCGATCCCGCGCGATCGAGGTCGAACGGCCAGGGCTGGATCGATGGGTCTGACTGTGTCGGCGTGAAGGGGCCGACCGCGATCGTTGCGAGCCCCTCGAAGAAATCACGCGCGACGCGATCGCGATCGATCATCAGAGTCATGGCCTGGCGCACACGCTTGTCCGCGAAGGGCGTCGGCCGCCCGTTGCGATCGGCGCAGTTCCACGCCAGGAACGCGTACCCCGATCGCATGTTCGTCCATGCCAGCGTGTGGAATTTCTCCGTGAACGCTGGTTCGTCGGCCTTCCTCCGGAATTGCGCCGGCTGCGCCCTCACGAAGTCGACCTCGCCGTTCTCAAGCGCCGTCAGCCGGGCCAGCGGATCGGCGATGAAAACGAAGCGCACGCGGTCGATCGGTGGGCGCCGGCCCCAGTAGTTCTCATTTCGCACCAGCAGCAACGGCTGTGGCGAGCGCCACTGGTCGTCGGGGTCGAGTCGCTCGAGCCGGTAAGGGCCGGACCCCATCAGAAGACCGGTCGACTGGTTGAGTTGAGAGGGCGTGAACCGGCTGTAGAAACCGCGCGGCAGGATCGGGTTGCGCAGGGCCGCGTTGATGCTGTTGTAGCGCGCCTCCCGGAACGCGAATTCCACCACCCGATCGGAGATTACCTTCACATCGGTGATGATCGCGATGAGGCTGCGATGCGCATCGGCCTGCACCTGCGGATTGAGGACGTAATCCATGAACGTGAAGCGGACATCCTCCGCCGTGACCGGCGTGCCGTCGGAGAACCGCGCGCGATCATCGATCTTCACGCGCAGCCACAGACCCTCGGGGTCCTGCTGCCAGGCCTCAGCCAGCCAGCCGCGGAGTTCGAGCGTCCGCGAATCGAAGTTCGCGAGCGACTCGCAAACCGATTCGTTCACGATCCTCAGGTAGTAGAAATCGTTGTGGACATACGGCGTGATCTTGGCCGGATTGCCCTCCAGCGCTTCGTTGAGCGTCCCGCCCTCGGCAAACCCCGGCAGCGCCCGCGGGTCCGATGAGAACTCCCACGGCCCCGGGCGCGTCACGGTCACACCCGTGCGGGCCCAAGACTGATCTCCGCTCAGCGCGGCCCCGGCATTAGCGGCGGGGGTCGCCGAAGCCGGGTTGGTGGCCGGGGCGGCGGCGGCCCGGGATTCGAGCGTGCTGCGGATCGCGCTGAGAGTCTGAGTTTGCTCGAGCAGCGCGGCGCGAAGATCCCGCATCTCGCGCCAGCGGCGATCCTCCTGCATCATCGAGAGCCACACGCTGGCCCCGACGCCGAGGATCAGGAGGAGCGTCAAGGCGTCCTTGAGGCCAAAACGTCGATCCATTGGAGGACCTTTGTGGCGTCGAACTGCGGGCCCGCTGCCCCGCAACCGTGCGCAGTGAGGCTACGTCGCAGCGCGCCGAGGATCAAACGCGCGGCGCAGCCCCTCGCCGACGAAATTGAGAGAGAGCAATGTCGCGCCCAGCAGCAGGCACGGGAACACGATGAGCCACCAGCGAACGCGCACGGGATTGAGTTCGACCAGCCCTTCCGCCGCGAGACTCCCCCAGCTCGGCAGGGGTTCACGCACGCCGATCCCCAGGAACGAAAGGAACGACTCCTGAAGGATCGCTTGAGGCACGGTGAGCGTCGCGTAAACGATGATCGGCCCGACGAGATTCGGGAGCAGGTGGCGCGCGAACACCCAGCCGCGCCCGGCGCCCATCGCGCGCGCTGCCTCCACGAACGGACGCTCTTTGAGGCTCAGCACCTGTCCGCGAATCACCCGGGCCATCGTCAACCAGCTCAGCCCGCCGATCGCGACCAGGAGCACACCGACTTCCAGGGTCGTGCGCAGACCCGCCGGTATCTCGCCGCTGCCAAGCGCCGGGTGACGGGCGGCCTCGGACTCCAGCCTCCGGCGAAGTTCCGGGTTCGTGCTCAGCAAGTCGCCGGCGCGTTCGACGGTGACGGGAGCGCCCGCCCCGCGCGCTTCGCGCATGACCTCCGCTGTGAGCCACTGGTGGCGCCGCTCTTCTGCTTCCTCCGCCCGCGCGCGCACCGCGCGATCGATGATCGCATCGCCCGCAACCGCGAGCAGAACCACGAGCAGCACGTAGGGCAGCCCATAGAGGACGTCCACTGCGCGCATCATCAGCCCGTCGATTCGTCCTCCCATGTAGCCGGCCGCCGCTCCGTAGAGCGTCCCGATTACCACGCTGATCGCCGCGGCGGCGAGTCCGATGCCGATCGAGACACCGCCGCCGGCCAGGCAGCGGATCAGCAGATCGCGGCCGAGCCGGTCCGTGCCGAACACGAAGGTGGGACGATGCGCTCGCACCGCCTCGCGTTCGGGCTCGGGAAGGTCTTCCAGTCGCGGCGCGGCGCTTTGTATTCCTCTCATGTCGAACGCGATCGCCAGGTCGGCCTCGAGGGCGCGACGCCGAGCCACGCCATCGAGCCGGCGCAACTCATCGGGTGTCATCGGCGCCCATGTGGGGGGCAGGAGCGCGGCATCTAGCACCCCGTGCTTGTATCGCTCAGGGAGAGTCCGGCCCCCCGCGTCGCGACCGGCGCTCGCGAGCGTGAAAGGGAGGCTCCCAACGCACGCCACGGCCAGCGCGGCCAGAACGACGACGCCCGCCATCGCACCTGGAGAACGCAGCAGACGGCGCCACCAGCCCGGGCGCGCTCCGTGCGTCGGCGCTGCGGCTCGATTCTCCATCGCGCGCCAGCATAGCCTGCGATTCGCATCTCACTCGGAGCGCGGCCGGATTGTCGATCCCTCCGGCGCCCCGCGCGGTGCGCGACGATTCCCACCAGCCTCATCCGGCGAGCGGTCGTTCAGCGGCCCGGGGAGCATCGGCGGGCCCGGCGCCTTGGGGTCTGATGCGCGGGCCATAAACTCATCGACTCGTTCACGAACCAGCTCATCGCGCCGGCTTGTGCTGTGCGCGATCTCGTCGCGAAGCCTTGACAGTCGGTTCGATAGATCGTCCACGTGCTGGAGCATCGAGCGCAGGCGAAGGTCGAACATCTCCTCGCCCAGTTCGATGAGCCGGGCTCTGGCGGGTTCCTGCGCCTCCGCCGGAAGTTCCCGCGCCCGGCGGGCCGTAGCCCAGGCCTCCCGCTCCAGGTTCCACATCCGGAGCCGTCGCTCCCACGACTCGGGATTGCGACGTTTCTCCTCCAGCATTCTCATGAGCCTCGGCGCCAGGCGCGAAAACGCCTGCTCAAACTCCTCCGGGCTCTCCCGGCGGAGCCTGTCGATTCGCTCGAACATGCCAGGGTTCAATTCGCGTCCGAAGGCGAGCAACGAATCCGGGTCAGGGGGAGTGTCCCGCCGATCGCCTCGCGGTGCGGGGCCGGCGTCCGGGCCTTCGCCGGGCCGCCGACGAAACAGGAAGATCTGATTGCCCGCGGCCCGTTCTTCGGCGCGCTCTCCCATGGCCGCCGCCGCGCGCCGCCGGACGGCCGCCAGCGGCTCCCCGTGCTCCAGATTCATCAACGCTTCCTGCAGAGCCGCCTCCTCCCGGCGGACCCGTTCGAGCTGGCGCTCCAGAAAGTGGCGCACGTCGTCGCGCCGCTCCGCTTCGCTGGATTCCGATTGTTCGGCGGGCACGCCGCCCGTCCGGAGACGGCCCGTGGGATCCGCCGCTGGATCGCTCGCGCCGGGTTGAGCCTGAGCGAGCGCCGAACCGGCAAACGCAACCATGAGCGCCAGGGCGCGAAGCGCGTGGGCGCTTGGACTCGAGATACGGCAGATCACAGGGAGCCCCCATTCGAATCGCTTCCTTGACTGTCGGACCAGAATCCCAGTGCCTGTCGTTCAAGCGCGGCGAGATCGTTGTCGAGCTGCTGAGCCGAGTCCACGAGCATCACGTCCGAATCGACCAGCAAATCGGTGGAAGAGAGGAACGCGTCGATTTCCTGGTCCAAGGTCCGCGCACCGCCCGTGCCGATGACCAAGGAAGTTGGTGCGACCGACCCGCGCCATGATTGCATCACGATCACTCCGGCGCCCGCCGCCAGCACGATCGAGGCCGCGAGCGCCAGCCTTCGGAACACGGATACGCGTCGCACCCGCAAACCTGATCGCTCGCCGGAGTCGAGCGCTGGAAGGGCTCGCCCGTAGGCCGTGACGACTCGGAGGGTGCGCGCGAGCGTGCGCTCCTCCAGTCCGGGCGGCGCGCCGGCGCGCAACCGATGCCCCTCGGCATCCAGCCGCGACTCGATGCCTCGAAGGTCCTCGGGGATCTGGCCCATTCGTTCCTCAAACCGCTCCGTGGTCATGCGTCCCCCTTCGTTCGTGGGTCGTCGTCGTGCATCCGCGACGGCGCGTCCTCCAAGCGTTCCTTGAGCTTTCGCAGCGCCCGATGGTGCCGGGCGAGCACGGTGCCCAGCGGTTCATCCAGCAGGTCGGCGATGTCTTTGAAGCTCATCCCGGAGTGGTGCCTCAGTTCCACGACCTGACGGTCAGTCTCGCCGAGCCACTCGAGCGCTTCACGAAGCCGTGCCACGTCTTCAGAACTGGCCCGCACCGCCGGACGCGGTTCGGGAACAGCAGCGAGCTTCTCCGGATCGATCGCGGGCGCGTGCCGGGAAATCCGACGCATCTCGTCACGAACCCGGTTCATCGCCACACGGAACAGCCATGCCTCGAAGCGCCCGCGCTCCCGGTATGCCTCGGTTCCAAGTTTGGCCGCCAGTGTCGCGAACACGGACTGCGTGACCTCCTCCGCCAGATCGTCCCGTCGGCATCTGGAGCGCGCCAGCGCGTAGACCCGTCGGGCGTACAACCCAATAAGCCGGCGCCACGCTTCCTCCTCGCCCCGGGCGGAGCGCGCCAGCAGGTCCGGGAGGTCGATCGGCCCCTCAGCCGAGGTGGGGTCGGGCATCGCCCACATCTATCGGTGGAACGCCGCAGCCGCCCTGCGATTGCCCCGTTTCCCAAATGGGAAGGCGGGCCCCCGGTTCCCGGGCATCGCACTGCCCCGCCTGCGCCGATTCCGAGGGCGTATCCGGCATCCTTGACCGGCTTTCACGCCTGCTGCTACCGTTCGCCCCTTCCGGGCGACCACAGCCCGGCTCGGGTAGGTAGCTCAGTTGGTAGAGCACCGCACTGAAAATGCGGGGGTCGCCGGTTCAAGTCCGGCCCTGCCCATTTCGAGCTCGCGAGTCGGACGAGCCCCGTCGGTTCAGACGGGCCGCGGTTAAGGCGCCAGCCAATGACGAGCGCTCACGGCCGGCACATTGGCGTCTGAGATGGTGCTTGGCAGAAGGCGCCGGGCGTCGAATGGCCGGCCTTTTCGATTAACCACGACGACGACACGCCGCCCGTTCAGAGTTCGCTCAAACGCGAAGACATCGTCGTCACCCGAATCGATCTGTCGGCAGTCGCCGTAACGAAGGATTGGGCCCAAGTCTCGGTCGTTTCGGAGCTTGAACCACTTCGAGTACTCGCGTCGCAGCGCCACGTTCGGCGCTTCGGCCGGATTCTCCATCTTTCCGGCATCCAGCCAAGGCAGCGGCTTTCGATTCGTCGGATCGTCGGCCCCCCACATCCCGTACTCGTCGCCGTAGTAGATCATCGGAGCGCCGAGGTAGGTCGCCTGGATGGCCACACCGAGGAGAGACCGCCGGTACACGGCTTCGTCGGGCTGAGTGTCCTTGTACGGGAAGTCGTGGTCTTGAAGCCGGTTTCCCTGGTCGTACTGTCGCCCCGGGTTCAGCAGCATCGAGACGAAGCGGTCCGTGTCGTGGCTGCCCAGCAAGGTCTGGTGAATCAGGTTGGTCTGCGGCGCGCTGCCGAACGCCGCGCTGAGCCGGTCGCCCAGTTGCCTGGATGTCATCCCGGGGCGCACGCCCACCCAGTCCACCACCGCGCGTGCGAATGGATAGTGCATCTGCGTGTCAAACGCGTCGCCAGTGAGATACGGCGCGGCATCGTCCCAGATCTCGGCAATGATGATCGCTTCCGGGTTCAGCGATTTCACAAGCCGTCGCCAGTCGCGCCAGAACGGCAGGCCGATGTCGAGCGCCACGTCGAGGCGCCATCCGTCGACGCCGTCGCGCGGATCACCGTCTCCATCGGGGTCCATCCAGCGACGGGTGATGTCGAAGATGTGCTGCTTGACGGGGGGCACGAGGTCCCCGTCGGCGGTCTGGCGGAATTTGGGCAACGAGCCGGTGTTGAACCAGGATTCCCATGCCCTAAGGCTGCCCTGCTCGTCGAATGTGCAGAAATACCAGTCGGCGTAGCGAGAGTTCTTGCCGTTCTCCATGATGTCGCGGAACGCCCAGAACGCCTTGCCGGTGTGATTGAACACGCCGTCGATAATGACGCGGATGCCGCGACGCCTGCACGCGGGCAGGAACTCGTCGATGAAGTATCGATCCGCGGGCGTCCACGTCCACGTCTTGGGGTCCGTAGTTTCGCCGGGAACCGGCTGTGCGGACTCGCGCAAGTGACCGGCCTGGCGCGGCGCCCCGAGGTTCTGGTCGATGTGCCGGAAGTCCGAAGCGTCGTACTTGTGGAGGGATTCTGCCTGGAAGATGGGATTCAGATAGATCGCCGTCACCCCCAGGTCGCGCAGCTCGTCGAGTTTCTGCGCGATCCCCTGAAGATCTCCGCCGTAGCGTCGATCCCACACCACGTTGAACAGCGCACCCCCCCGGCGTTCGGGCATGGGGTCGTCGGGTGACAGCCCGGCCCGCGCCTTCCAGGCCTCCGCTTCGCCCGGCGCCAGCCGGTACCAATCGGACGTCCACGGCATCGCGAAGATCGCGGGGCCGCGCGGGTCGTTGATCGGGTTTCCGTTGCGGAATCGCTCCGGAAAGATCTGGTACCACACGCAGCCCATCGCCCAGGAGGGCAGGCCGAGGGTCGGGGCGACCGGCACGTTGTAGATCGTGCTGCGTGTGCCCTCACCCTTTTTATCCAGCATGAAGAAGTACTGCGCCGCACCGACGCCGGTCATGATCCTCGCAGACCACCGGTCGAAGCCCGATTCGTCAGTTGCCCGGGCCATCGGAATCGGCGGCACCGGCGCGCCCCCGATCGACGGGTCGAGGACCAATCGGACGCCATCTGCATCGCCCGGAAGCGTCGAGAGCGAGACCTCCGCCAGCCCCAACGCGCGACTGATCGGGAGGAAATCCCGGTGCAGGTTGGGGTAGTGGCGCATCGCGCGCAGGTTGAACTCTCCCGCGGCCGACGGCGCCACCTCGTTCGCCCTGGGGCCGGCGACAACGAGGCTCCACGGCTCGCGCTGAACCGCCCCCGGTGCGCCGGCCAGCGGCGCGTAAGGATCAGGGGCCTCCACCTCGCGATCCAGGAGATACCGGTAACGGAACGGGCCATCGGGCAGCGCCACGATGCCGGCGAACCCCCCGTCGCTGCGCGGCTGCAATGCGATCGCGCCCGCCTGTCCCGGTCTGGCGAGGTTGTTGAACTCGCCGATCACGAAGGCGCTCTCCTGCGCCATCGCGGCGGGACAGACGAATCGATGCCAGTTGGCCCGGATCAGCACCGAGGGCAACGCGCGATCAGCATGCGTGACAACTTCCGTACCGCGCGTTTCGACGGCATATGTTCCAGCCGGAATCGAGACGTTCTGAACGCGAATGGGATTGCCGCCCTCGATCTCGACCGAGAGCCAATCGAGCCGAACGCCCTGCGCGAACTGGAGAATCGCTCGCTGTGCTCCCCGCCCTTGCGGCTCCATGGGCAATTCGACAGTGTTTGCAGGCGTCGTGCCTTCCGCGTAGCGAACGAACGCGGGCGCGAAAACCTCGACCGTCCGATCGAGGGAGGTTCGGCTCTCCCCTTCGATGATGGTCACTCGTAGCGGGAGCGGCCCGGGGCGCGCCGGTGTCACAAACACCGCGAATCGAGAGTCGGGATCGGGAACGATCCGCGCCGCTGCGGCATCGATCTGCGCCATCACCTCCAGCACCGCCGCGTCCGACGGGCCCGCCGTCACCGATTCGGCCGCGCTGATCCGAAACGGCCGGCCCGCCAGAACGGGACCGAACACTCGTGCCGCGATGTGCGTGGAGCCCGGTTTCGAGAGTTCGAATTGCCAGGTGCGATTAGGGACGTCGAGAGTGACGCGGTAGATGCCGCGCACCCGAGCCCGCAAGGTGATGTCGGCGCCGGGCTGCACCAGCAGGCCGGCCTTCGCCAGGTCCGCCCCGAGATGTCCCGCCGACCAGTCGCCGTTCTTCACGAACTTGAAGCGATGGACGCCCGGTTCCAGACGGGCGTCGACGAAGGACCGACCGGTCGCGCCGGGTTCCGGCTGCATCCGCAAGGCGTCATCGTCCGTGTTCCATTGGTTGAACGACCCGGCAATGCGCCAGGTGTCGGGAGCTGCCTCGGCTCGCGCTCGCCGGGCGGCGATCACCACGACGATCAAGAGCAGGGCAGCGAAGAGCAGACCGAAAATGATTCTCGAGGGCATTTGCGGTTCCTGATCGCGTGTTGTCATGCGGTTGATACAGCCCGAGACTCGGATCGTGTCGATGGTGCGATTCTGAAGTCCCGGGGCACGTCGGATAGCCGACGCCGATCAAGCGTGGCTTGGCGCTGGCTCGCACGAGCGCCGACTCACCAGTGTCGCCGGAAGCCGTTCCGCCACGCGCCGCCCATTCTGCCTGCCTTCGATCATGTCGATCAAGCGTCGGCACGCGGCGGCCCCCGCGTCCGCGAACGGCAGGCGGATCGTGGTCAGTGGCGGATCGGCGAGCGCCGCCGCTGGAATGTCGTCGCAGCCGATGACCGAAACATCGATGCCCGGCTGCAGCCCGTGGGCGCGGAGGGACTGGTAGGCCCCCACGGCCATCTTGTCATTGGCGGCAAAGATCGCGGTGAGCGAGCGATCACGCCCGAGCAATTGATCGCAAGCGAGCTTGCCCATGTCCACGAGGTAGTGACCCTCGACGATCTGTTGCTCGTCCAGACGAACGCCGCGTTCGCGCAGCCGTGCCACGAACGCGTCGGTCAACTCCCGGGCCGTGAGGACGGCCGCGCGCGGGCCGGCGATATGCCCGATCCGCCTGTGCCCCAGCGAATGAAGGTGGTCTGCGGCGATGCGCCCGGCTTCGGCGTAATCGCACGTCACGTGGTGCAGGTCCCAGTGCCGGAACCGGTTGTTCACGATCATCAATGGGCGATCAGCGCCGTCAAAGTCCTTGAGCCACGTGTGTTCTTCCGTCGCCCCGATGAACAGGATTCCGTCCACGGAGCATTCGTCGAGAATCGTGAGGTACTCCTTGCGCCGCACATAGTCGCTCCGAGCCACCTCGAGCAGGATGCGATAGCCGGCATCCGCCGCGGCGTCGTAGATGCCGCTGATCACCTCACCGAAATAAACGTCCGCGAACGCGTGCTCCAGCGCCGGCACGAGAATCGCCAGTGTGTTGGCACGTCGATTGGGCAGGCCGCGCGCCAGCCTGCTGGGGGTGTAGGCGAGTCGCTTCATGGCCTCGAGGACGCGCTGGCGCGTCGCGTCGCTGATCCGGTGGTCGTTCTTGTTCAGGACGAGGGACACCGTGGTCAGGCTCACGCCCGATTCCCTGGCCACATCACGGATGCTGGTTCGAGACTTGGACATGGACCCCGAAGCGGAACTCCGCCGCTGATCCGAATGCCGATGGCCTCGTCTTGTCCTGCACCGGCTCGGGCCAAGGCATTACAAACAAATACCGTCCGGATCAGTAAAACATTTTACCTGACTCATAGTGTGCACGCCACTTCAAGCGACTATTTCGACGTGAATCAGGCCCCGCGAAGTCGGCGGAAGAGTCGGGCAATCCGTTAGTTTTCAGTTGCCACGCACTTTGCATCGGGATTATGCTCAGCCAGGTAAAACGTTTAACCAGGCGCCGGATTAGTGTTTGGTGATTCTCGCTTGAAGACTTGGATGGCTGGCGGAATCCCCGATTCGCACCGCCAAGCACGACTGACGCGGCTCTCGCCGCGAGGTGCCCGATGCACGAGTTCTCGCGACCTGTGAAGGACCACTTGCAAGCGGTGCGACGCGCCCGCCTTCGGACGACCGCGTTCACGCTCATCGAGCTTCTCGTCGTAGTCGCGGTGATCGCGATCCTGATTGGGTTGCTGCTGCCGGCGCTTTCGCGGGCGCGGATCTCCGCGCAACGAGCAAGTTGTGCCAGCAACGTTCGTCAGGCGGCGGCGATCTTCACGATCTACGCAAACGACTACAGGGGCTGGTACCCCATCATGCCGCCGGCGACGGGCGTGGCCGGTTCGAGCCCCGCGATATCGGCGTTGCTCAATGCTTCGGGCAACATCGGCGCGTCGTATGGAGGGTTGGCCGGGTTTTTCAGTCTGGAGCAGATCGGCGATCCCAGCCAGCACGCGGGCGGGACGGGTGGGCGCGATCCGGCGGCCATCACCAACGCCAGCCGAGGCAAGATCTTCCGCTACAACAGTTCGTCAAATCGCTGGATGCAGGTGGTCACCGAGCACAGCATCATGACTCCCTACATGGAAGGAAGTGCGGACTACGGCATGTTGCAGTGCGCCGGCGACCGGGCGGACGGTGGCGAGGGCTCGACTCGATTCGGTGTGCGCCGCCCTGTGACGATCAAGGGGCCGGACGATGTCATCTGGTACAACATCTCGTATCTGTACATCGCCGGCCTGACTCGCGATGAGCCTTCCGCCATCGTTCTCTTCGGCGATGAGACCAACTCATTTGACGACGGCGGCATGAGCTCCGGCCAGGCGAAGGACGGGGAGCTCAGCACTTTCCGGCGTTTTGCGCGAGCGAGCAAGAACGAAAAAATCGGTTACTGGACATCGGACAACCACGGCGAAGTCGGCGGCAATTTCACGTTCAGCGACGGGCACGTCGAATGGCTTGTGAACCAGAAGAGCGGGTACCCGGCGGGCAACTACGAGTTCAAGGGAACGTACGACTCGAAGGGACAAGCGCGCGTCTTCCAGGCCACGGGCACGAATCCCCATGACGCCATTTTCTCAACGATCGGCCGCGTGAAGCGCGATGGCACCAGCGTCGTGCGAACCGTCGACTAGCCATCGATTGCTCCGACGCGAGCGCCATCGGCGAGGAACGGTCGAACAACCAATCAGCGCAACGAGCCCGCCGCACCCGCTGCAGGCGCCGTGCCGTGCGGGTCATTCGTTGCAGCGCAGGCCCCAATTCGCCAGCACCGAGATCACGTCGTTGTAGTCGACCGTGCCGTTGTTGTCGGCATCCCCCAGCGGACCCGAGCCGCCCCAATTGGCCAGCACGCTCAAGATGTCATCAAAGTCAACGGTTCCGTCGCGGTCGGCGTCGCCGTCGCACGGCGGATTGATGCAGCCGAACGTGGTGATCTCGAGATCATCGACCGCCGCTTCGACCAGCGAACCGGCGCCAAGGTCCGAGGCGTTAAAGCGCAGGCGCATCGCGTTGGAGAGCGCCATGAACGAGGCCGGGCTGATCTGGTAACGGATCCAGCCACCCCCGGTGCCCGCGCCGCTCGGGCCGATCTGAAGCACGGGAGTCCAGACCGCTCCACCGTTGTTGGAGAGCTCAACGGTAAAGATGTCCTGTCCCGGCGCCGCGCCGCCCGAGTTCGAGTACCAGATCCAGAAAGAAACCACGGGGTCCTGCAGGCCCGCGAGGTCGAAGACTGGAGAGACGAGCAGCGCCGATCCACTATCCACGTCGGCCTCGCCCAGCGCGCCGCCGATGGTTCCCTGGCCGGTGAACCAGCAGTTCACGCCGGGGGCCACCGTGTGATCATCCTCGGGCTGAGCGTCAGTGCCGATCGGATCGTCGCGGACCCAGTGTCCGGAGGCCAAACCTCCCCCCGATGGAATAAAGCTCGTGGTCCAACCCGTGTCGGTTTCGAGGTCGTCGCTGATCGGCGTTTCGAATTCCCCTATCAGCAACGTATACGGAGCGCTCGCGCCGGCAAACGGGCTTGTCACCACACCGGTGCTCACGCCTTCGGCGGAGACGTAGAACTCGGGTGCGTCGTCGCAGAACGCCGCGGGCAGATCGGCGCGGTAGAGGTCTCCGCCGAGGGAAACCAGCGGCGTTGACGTGAATCCGGCAGCGTTGGAATCCCGGTAGTGGAGCTCCGTGCTATCGAGGACGAGCGAGTCGTCGCCCGGGCTGACCGTCACATCGAATGAACCGGTTTCACCGGGGAGCATGACAGAAGGCACGTTGGACGCTGAGATCGAGAGCGGGATCGGTCCCTCGAACGTGTTGCCGGTCACGACGAGCGCGTAGCCCTGCGCACCCAGCGCGACGCCCGTGGGCCGGATGCGCACAAGCCACGGGCCCGCGACCGGACTCGCAAACATGACCATCTCGACGTTGTCGCGCGCATCAGGGGCGCCGCCCGTTGCCGACTCGCCGAGTAAGAACACATTGCCGTAATACAGGGAGCCTCCGGGCGCGACAACCTCGAGGTCCAGGTTGTTCACGCCCGCCGGGTTGGCGCCGGCCGAGGCCGGAGGGTCCGACCAAACCAGCGTGATTCGCAGCGGAGTGCCGGCGAGCACGTTCAGGCCGATCTCAACCGGCACGACGGGATCCGTGGTCACCAGCCCATCGATGTTGCGCACATCGCGCACGATCAGTTTCCGTGTGTCGCCCGAGAAAAACGCCGAGTTGTCCGCGAGGATCCGACCCCACCCCTCCTGATTGCTCGGGTAGCCGGCGATCCCGGTCATGTCGACGCCTGAGTTCAGGATCATCGCCTTGATCAGCGCCGCGCTCGGCGTGAACTCGTCTGACATGTTCGGCGCGCCGCTCGGGTAGAACCCTTCCATGAAGTACTGACGGACCAGCGCCGCCACGCCCGCCACCGCGGGGCACGCCATCGAAGTGCCGGTGTTCGAGACGGTGGAGCACGCCGTGTTCGCTTGCGAAGAGATCGAGCCGCAGCCGGGCGCGAAAATCTCGGGTTTGCGCCGGCCGTCATTCGTCGGCCCGGCGCCGCCGGAGCAGAAGTTCTGCTGCGAACCGGCCGCACCGCTCGCTCCCACGGCGACGCAGTTCTTCGCGTTCTCCGGCGTCTTCAGCGTGGGGGTGTTGGTGACCGCGAAGAGCACCAGGCTCTCTTCGTTGGCGTAGGTGTGCGCGTCGATCGCCCGGCACTGGCCGGTGTAGGCGGTCGTGGCGTCGTCGCCCCAGGAGTTCGTGTGAATCCTGGCGCCCTGGCTGTAGTGGAGGTCGAGCCGGGTCGTGAGGTTGGTCTCGTTCTGCGGGCTTGGGATGGAATGGTGCACCAGCTTGGCGAGGTAGGCGACGCCACGAGTGTCGGTGTCGGCGTCGGCATCGCCGGCCACGGTTCCGGCCGTGTGCGTCCCGTGTGAAGCCGCGCCCGTGGTCGTGTTGTACGCGAGCACTTTTCGATGGGTCGGTCCGGGCACGTTGCCCACGGCGTCGTCGCGGAACGAGCAGTGGTTGATGTCCAGCGCGGTGTCGATGTGCCCGATGATCTGGCCCTCTCCGTGCAGACCCGCCGCGTAGAAGGGGGTCGCGACGGCCACGTTGCTCTGGACGATCCACCGCGTGTTCGTGTTGCTGCGCTCTGTGTTCTCCGGCGCATCTTCGATGAACTGAACCTCGGGCAGATTCGCGAGGGCGAAGGCGTCTTCGAATGGCAGGGCGGCCTGGATCACCATCGAGCCCGCGACCTCGAACACGCTTCCCACCCGGGCGCCCGGGATGGCGCGAAGATCGGCCAGCACCGCGTCGGGCGCCGCGCCGGCAAACAGCGTGATCTCCACGCGCGCTCGGCCCAGGCGAACTTCCTCGATTCGCTCCGGCGTCGCATAGGGGCGCAATCCGATCGATGGATCGATCTTCCACTCCGGCTCAAAACGACCGCGCCATTGCACGAACTCGAGCGCTTCCATCGCCGCGTCCTCGGCGCGATCCATGTCCACGATGTAGGCGTTGGAAGGGATGTAGCCGCCCACTCCGACGCCCGCGGCTTCGAGCCTGGCGCGGCGCTCGGGTGTCATCGGTCCATCGAGTTGGACAACCCAGCGCTCGCCGAGAACCCGGCCTGCGCGGGCAACCAGGCCGCGGCCGTGGCCCGCCTCGGCCGTGTTCACGGCGCCGGCGCGGAGGTAGAGCGTGTTCGGATCCACTGGAGCCGCGAATCGCTCTGCCGCGACCACGCCGGCTGCATCGGCCTGTTCGTCGTCGTTGGGCGCCGAGGCGATGGCGCTGGCCGATACGCAGAAACTAAGCACCGCGCACTTAAAGGTGCGCGTGGTCAGTCCGGAAGAACTGTGCCCGATGCCCCGCCCCCATGAAAGCCATGGAATCACCATCGCCTGGCAATCTCTCGTTTGTGCCCGAGTCAGCGCTCACATCAGGCTCCGGAGGGCATGGCCGGCGCCTCGCTTCTCTCTCGATTCGTCCTCCAGATCGAAGTCTAAGCCCTATTCGTCGGACCGCGAGGGGCGGCCGAGAATCACCGCACACAACCATCGACAAGTTTCGGCGGGAGGGCGGTCCCGCAGCGGGTGTTAGCCATTTGGACGGATCGGCGGTCGGGTCCACGTTATCGAGACGCTTCCGCTCGCCTCGAAACCGAGCGAGAGAACTGGCCAAGTTCCGGGGGCACCGATGCGATGCCCCGTCGCCGCGCCTTGGCGAGCGCGTAGGCCAGCGAGTTGTGCCTGCGGCGCAGAACCGATTCCGTAATCGTGATTCCGAACCGCTCCATCGCGCGGATCGCCCATTCCCAGGCGTGATACTCCTCCAGACACCGGGGACGGTACGCGCCGAGACCGATCGCGTGATGGCCTACCTCGTGCAGAAAGATCGCTGCCGACATCGGCCCCTTGGGTCGCGGCGCCTCGATGAACCGAGTGGTGCTCCCGTCTGCTCCGCGCATCTCCCACGCGACCCCGGACATGCCGGTCCGCCAACGGCGAACCCGGATTCCGTGCTCCGCGAGCAACTGCTTGGTCATCGCGGCGTAACGCTGCTCGGCACTCCCCTGTTTGCGCGCCACCGTTGCCCGCGGCTGGGGCGCTTGGCGCGGCACGGTCTGGCGCGGCCTGAGCCGTCTCGGAAGCAGATCCCAGAGAGTCAACACGCGTTCGCACTCACAAGCAATTCTCCGCTCGACGGACGGCGCCCCCGCGCGAACTCCGCCCATGACATGGGTCGGCCGGAGGCGGGCCGAACCTCCAGCAGTCGCAGCACAGATCCACCGGCGCATCGGACCAGTCCTTCAGAAGCACTCAGGATCGCTCCAGATCGCACCTCTCCAGGAACTGATTGGGGCGGCGGGTCGTCGACTTTCGCCCGGAGCAGCCGCAGCGGCATTTCTCGGAACCGGACCTCGACGCCCGGCCAAGGATTCAGGGCGTGGATGCGCCGGCGGCATTCCTCCGCGGGCGCTTCGAAATCTACCCAGCCGTCGCGCTTGGAGAGTTTCGGCGCGAGCGTCACCTGAGCGCTGTCCTGCTCGACGAGCCGAAGACGTCCGGCCGCCCGCTCCCGGAGCACACTCAGCAGCAACGCGGGTCCGTCCTCAGCCAGTTGATCGTGAAGTTCAGCCGCGGTCTGGTGCGGCTCGATCCGTCGGCGAGACTGACCGAGTATTGCTCCGGCGTCCATCTTCGGGGCGACGAGAATCACGGAATCCCCGGTCCATTGATCGCCCGCCAGCATGGCGTGCACGATCGGCGCGGCTCCGCGCCATCGGGGCAGCAGCGAAGCGTGGAGGTTGATCGCAAACCGATCCCGGAGCACCTCGCCCCCAAGTTTCTGCCCGAACGCGATCACCACAAACGCATCCGCCGGCAGAGTCCGAATCGCGGTGACGGCACTCGGCTCGTTCACATCCTCGGGCGTGAACTGCGCCGCCTCCGGCAGCGACGATCTCGACCATTCCATCACGGGAGTCGGAGTCAGAGTCCGAGCCCTCCCGGCGGGCCGGTCGGGCTGGCTCACGACGCCGACAATTTGATGTTCAGCGGCGAGCGACCGCAATGACGGGAGCCCGAAACGCCCGGAGCCGAAGAAGACGATGTTCACAGTCGGGCCGCCCGGCGGCGCTCCCGCGGGGCTTCGGCGCCGGACTCCAATCGCTTGACGGCCGCACGGGTCTTCATCCGTGAAATCTGCGTCATGCGATCGAGGATGAGCACGCCGTCCAGATGGTCCACTTCGTGCTGCCAGCAGCGGGCCAGCATGCCTCCCGCGCGCGCGGAGAAGGGCTCGCCATGCTCCGTGAGGGCGCTGATCGTGATCGCGGACGCCCGGCGCACATCGCCCCTGATCTCCGGCAGGCTGAGGCAGCCCTCCTCGTACGAAACCAGGTCGCGCTCCGGCTCGGACAGCACCGGATTGATGTACACGACCGGGCCGCGCGTCGCGCTGGCGGGGTCGGAATCCAGGGAACGACCGTCTTGCGGATCGTCCGAATGCGGCACATCCGCGACGAACAATCGCCATTCCAGGCCCACCTGATTGGCCGCCAGCCCGATCCCCTCGGCGTCGTGCATCAGTTCGATCATGCGTCGGGCTACCGCTCGCACCTCGTCGGTCACCAGTTCGACAGGTCGCGATGTCGCGCGCAGCACCGGCGCGGGGTACGACAGAATGCACAGCGATGCCGGATCGATGCCCACAAGAACCGAGTGTAGAAGCCGCTCCGAGACCCGATCAACGCCGCCACCGCGCCGGAGTCGGCGACAAGCCGCGCCAACGGCGCGCTTCTGGCGGGGCTGTCCGCACCGTCGTAGCATGCTCTGTCCCGCAGTTCGTGGACCCGCCGCAAGCAGTCGGGCGAATGGCGTATTCGGCGGAAGGCCCCTCACCGGCGTCGCGTCACGAATTGGAGTCACGAGTGGCATTCGGTCTCTTCGGAAAGAAGAAGGAAGCGGATACCGGCGCCGGCAACGGCGACGGGGCGGGTGCGGGCGGTCCGGGCTCGGGCGTTGATGCCGGCGGCGACGACTCCGAGTTCACCCCGAATCCATCCAAGGCTCAGGTCTTCTTTGACCGCGCCAAGACTGTTGGTGAGACCGGCAACCATGAATACTCGACCACGCTGTGGCTCCAAGGCCTTCGCATGGACCCGACGAGCATGTCGGGCCACGAGGAGTTTCTGAAGGCAGCCGCGGCTTACGCCGCCGACACCAAGGCGAAGGGGCCGAGCAAGGACCAGGCGGCGCAGTTCGCGGGCCGCGGCGCGCTCGATCGATACTTGTCGGCGTTGCTGAACTGGGGAGTCCGTCAACTCGACTGGCAACTCGGTCTGCGCGCGATGGAGGCCGCGGCGAAGATCGGCCTCAACGAGCCCGCCTATTGGATCGGAACGCGAGTGCTCGGAATCGCGGGCAGCGATCCGAAGGCGAAGAAGGGCCACTTCGTTCAGATCATGGAGTTGTTCTCCAGCGTCGGGGGATTCGACAGGGCGGTGCTCGCCGGCGAGGTTGCCTCACGCCTCGATCCCTCGGATGCAAGGCTCGTCGCCGAAGTTCGCAACATGTCGGCGCAGGCCACCATGAACAAGGGTGGCTATGAGAAGACGGGCCAGGCCGGCGGCTTCCGCGCCAACGTTCGCGACATCGAGGCCCAGCGATTGCGCGAACAGGAATCGAGCGTCGTCAAGACGGAAGACGCTCAGACGCGCCTCATCAACGCCGCACGCTCGGACTACGAGTCGCGCCCGTCAGACGTCAGCGCCATCCAGAAGTACGCCAAACTTCTCATGGAGCGCGGCACCCCGGAAGATGAAAAGGTTGCGTTCAATGTGCTGATGAAGGGCTTCGAGACCACGCAGTCGTACCGCTTCAAGCAACTGGCGGGCGACATCAAGCTGCGCGTCGCCCGGCGGCGCACGCGCGAGCTCAAGGAAGAGCTGGAACGCGATCCGGCGAACGCGGAAAAGAAGGAAGCGCTCGCCAAGCATGAGCGTCAATTGCTCGAGGCCGAGATCAAGGAATACGAGGAGCGCGTGGCGGCTTACCCGACCGACATGGAGCTTCGATTCCACCTCGGCAAGCGGTACCTCGAATCGGGAAGTCTCGAGCAGGCCATCGAACAACTCCAGCAGGCACGCGAGTCGCCGGCGATCGCGACGCAGTCTCTCGAGGCGCTGGCCCAGGCGTTTCGGCGCCTCGAATGGCTCGATGAGGCCGAAACCACCTATCGGGATGCGATCCAGCGCCACGACATTCCCGGCGACGACCTTGCTACGGACCTGCGGTACGGACTCATGGAGACTCTCGAGAAGAAAGCGCAGGATTCGCGAAGCCTGCCGGCGGCCGAAGAGGCGCTCAAACTCGCATCGAGCATCGCCATCCAGAAGATCACCTACCGCGACATCCGCACTCGCCGCCAGTCGCTGCAGGAACTGGTCAAATCGCTTCGCCCCGCCACGGCGTAAGCCCCCTCGGGGTTACCCGGTGATAGACGCCGACTCACAACTCATCGCAATCATCCCCGCGCGCCTTCACTCCGTCCGATTCCCGGGGAAGGTGCTCGCGAACGAGACCGGTCGCCCACTCATCCGGCATGTCTACGACGCGGCCCGCGCTGCGCCGGGCATCTCAAGAGTGGTGGTCGCCGCTGACGACGAGCGAGTCGCGGAGGCGGTCGGGGCGTTCGGCGGTGAGTGCGTGCTCACCTCGCCGTCGCACGAGAACGGCACAGCACGAATCGCGGAGGCCTGCGATCTGCTCGGATTGCCAAAGCCCGCCATCGTCGTCAACGTGCAGGGTGACGAGCCGGAGCTTGAGCCCGCGCTGATCCGCGCGGCCATCGATGCGATCCGCAAGTCCGGAGCCCCTGTCGCCACGGTCGCTGTTCCGTTCGGGTCGGGAGAAGACCCGGCTAACCCGAACATCGTCAAGGTCGTCCGCCGCATCGACGGCACGGCGCTGTACTTCTCACGCAGCCGCATTCCCGTCGATCGCGACGGCGGCGCGCCGTCCGAAGCGAGACCGCTGCGTCACATCGGGCTGTACGTCTACAGGCGGGAATTCCTCTCACGCTACGCCGCGCTCACGCCGACCCCGCTGGAACAGGCGGAGCGCCTCGAGCAGCTTCGAATCCTCGAGCACGGTTTCCCGATCGCGGTCGCGCTGTGCACGAACGCCGGCGGCCCCGGGATCGACACGCCCGAGCAATACCGCGATTTCGTGCAGCGATGGCGCGCGCGACAACCGGCGTGAACTCACGCGACGCGTTCAGCGATCTTGATCTCCGCGCTCGCCTTCGGGACGATCCTCGCGCGAGCCCTTGTCCACCTTGTTCTGAAGCCGTTTGATGTCGCTCTTGAGACGCTCGACCTCGCTCCTCGTGGACTGGATCGAATCGTCCTTCGACAGAGCCGAGGCGAGCCCCGAGCGCCGGTCGATCGCAATGTCGCGCTCGTCGCGCGTGCGGGCCGCATCCACCGCCCGAGCCAAGACATCGCGCCCGCGCTCATCCTTGAGTTCCACCAGAGCGGATCCTGCCGCCCGGCGCGCCCGCTCCTCGCGGTCTAAGGCCAGCGGGGCCAGCGTTTCAAACGCCTTGTCCTTGTCGTAGTGACCAAGTTTGCCGACCGCGGCGATCGCCACCGGCCGCGTGCGGTTGTAGTGCCCCTGCGCCGTGTACGGAATCACCGCGTCAAGGCCGTCTTTGTGATCGAGGTTCGTCAGGCCGCGCAGCGCGCCGACACGCACCTGATCATGCTGCGATTCGGCCTGCAGCGCGTCGAGCAGGACGGAAAGGTGCTCGGCGTTCTCACCCGCCCCGTTCTTGCCGAGCGCTTCGAGCGCCGCCGCCCGGCAGGCGTACGACTCGTTCACATCGGCCGCGTGCACGGCCAGGGCCGCCACGGCCTCGGCGCCGCCGATCATGCCGAGCGAATCGATCACCTCGCGCCGGACGCGCGCGTCATCGACGCCGGCCCGATCGAGTTCGAGAATCGCGTCCGGGGCGTTGAGTTTGCCCAGCGATTCTGCGCACCTCGCTCGCAGCCGGTAGTTCGCCGACGAATCGAGCACGACTTCCTTGAGCGCCTTGATCCCCGCATCGCCGCCGCGCCGGGCCCCCAGCGCATCCGCGGCGTCAAGCTTGGCGGCGGCGGTCGGGCCGCCCTTGAGTTGGGCGGTCAGCCACTTCACAGGCATCTCGAACGTCGGTTGCATCAGGACGGTCAAGGTCGGGTCCACCGCGACCCACTCCGGTTCCGCGGCGAGCGTCACGGTCTGCTCGTGATGCGAAGAATCGACCGCGATCTTGATCGTGCGATCCTCGCCGCCGGACCGGATCACGATCGGCAGGTCGAACACAAACGCCGGCAGATCGGCGCTCACGAGCTGCTGCTGATCGAGGGTGATCTTGAGTTTCTTCTCCCGCTCGCTCCACGAGCCGCGGATGCGCACCTTGGGTGTGCCCGGGCGGCGCGCCCACTGGTCGAAGAACTGCTCGAGGCTCTGGCCCGAGAGTTCCTCGAAGACTCGCCGAAAATCATCCGTCTCCGCCGTCTTGAACTTGTACCGATCCACATACTCGCCCACGCACTTGAAGAAGAGTTCATCGCCCAGTCGCATGCGCAGCATGTGCAGGATGGAGCAACCTTTGGGATAGGGGTTCGACGTGCGCCGGAACGCCTCGAAGGGCTCGCGATACACGGGCGAGACCATCGGCGGGCGCGAGGCCGCGTTGCCCGATGCATCCGCCGAGATTGAGTCGCGCCGCGCGATGCCGCGCATCGTCCGGTGCATCGAGTCCAGATAGCCGGGATCCCAGCCGTCGCGAGCCTCGAGCCAAAGGGCGGAGCAATACGTGGCCCAGCCCTCATTGAGCCAGATGTGGGCCCAGGTGTTGCACGTGATGAGATCGCCGAACCACTGATGCCCCAGTTCGTGCGAGATCAAGCCGTCGAGGTCGCCATCGAGGAGCGCCTTCTTGTCCAGCACCGCCGTGTCGTACATGCTCGTCGCAGAGGTGTTTTCCATGCCGCCGGCGCCGAAGTTCCACACGAGCAACTGCGCGTACCGGTCCCAGGGGTAAGGCTCCGAGAACCGCTTCTCGAAGACCTCGATCATCCTCGCCGTGCGTCCATAGGTCTGCTCGATCTGACCGCCGAGCCCCGGCGGCACATACACCGGCAGCGGCGTGCGGAACCCCTTCGGCGCGACATCGTGAATGTCGAATTTTCCGACCACCATGGTCACGAGGTAGGCGACGTGCTCCTTGTCCTGGAGCCAATGCCAAGTCGTGCGTCCGTTCTTCGTGACCGCTTTGTTCGCTTCGCGCCCGTTGGAACTGACGACGAAGCCCTCCGGCACCGTGACGATCAGCTCGGTCGTCATCCGCTCGTTGGGGAAGTCATGGCAGGGGAACCAATAGCGGTTCGTCTCGGGCTGGCCCTGCGTGTGAATCTGAGCCGGGCGGCCGGGCCACGCCGGGCTCTCAGGCGTCCAGAACAGCCCGTCCGGCGGATCGCTCAGCGCGTATTCCACAACCACCGATGCTTCCTTCCCCGCCGGCAGAGGCGGCTCGAAGCGAACGGTGAGCACCCGGTCGTTGTACGAGAACGGCGCTGATTCGCTGCCGTTCTTGGCCGGTCCCGCCGACACGCGCGTGATCTCCATCTGCTCGGCGTTGAGGTCCAGCGTCTCCAGGGGCCGGGCGATGGGAACGAGCGTGAGCGTCTGCCGCGCGGTCAGTCGCGGCGTGTTCATGTTGGGGATGTCGATCTCCAGACGCATGTGCTTGATGTCGGCGGGGCGGTCCGGCGCATAGTTGCGCAGGTCGCGACCCGTGCCCAGCTCGTAGCGCAGCTCGGGGGATGATTCGCCGGGCAGCGAGCCGAGCCGGGCGAGCCTGCAATGCATGCACGCGCCGGAGTCCCACGCCTCCCAGCCGGACTCGTGCTCGCTCCACCGGTTCTCCTCGGCCTGGGCGCCGCCGAGCAGAGAAAGGGCAACCACCGCCGCGAGCGCAGGCGCTGCGGCACGGAGTCTGAAGGTCTTCACGGGATCTCTTCCTCGATCACCGCCCGTTTCCGCGGCGCGCGCCGGCGCTGGATTTCACGGCGGTTTGAGCGCGTGATACGATACATTATGCCCCACTCGAAGCACGCCAAGGATGGGCGCGAGCCCGATAAGCGTTCCCGAACGCAGGCCAAGGGCTCCGAACTGCTGGCCGCCCCCGGCCACGCCACGCTCCAGACCGAGATGTATTCGCCAATCCCCCCCGGCTACCAGCGCGGGCGCCACAAGTACGTCGTCGTGATGGGCACCGTGATGTCCGGGCTGGGAAAGGGAATCTTCGCCAGCAGTCTCGCCAAACTGCTCAAAGACAAGGGCCTTGTGGTCACCCCCCTCAAGATGGAGGGGTACCTCAACATCGACGCAGGAACACTCAACCCGTTCCGCCACGGCGAAGTGTTCGTCCTCGACGACGGCACCGAGTGCGACATGGACCTTGGCACCTACGAGCGCATGCTCGATCAGAACCTCACGCGGCGCAACTTCGTGACGGCGGGGCAGGTCTACAGCGAGATTCTCGAACGCGAGCGCCACGGCGGCTACCTCGGGCGCGATGTGCAGATGATCCCGCACGTCACGGGCGAGGTGAAGCGCAAGCTGCGCGAACTGGCGATGGCCGGAGATGGCGAGCATCCCGCCGATGTCGTCTTCGTCGAGGTCGGCGGGACAGTGGGGGACTACGAGAACGGCTTCTACATCGAGGCCCTGCGGGAGCTGGCTTTCGAGGAGGGCCCGGAATCGGTCTGCTTCGTCGCGCTCACCTACGTCATCGAGCCGCAGGCCATCGGCGAGCAGAAGAGCAAGGCGGCCCAGCTCGGCATCAAGCGATTGATGGAAGCCGGCATCCAGCCGCACATCGTGGCCTGCCGCGCTAAGAACCCGGTCTCGCAGACCGTGCTCGAGAAGATCGCGATGTTCAGCAACGTGCCGATGAACCGCTGCTTCAGCATGCACGACCGCAAGAGCGTCTACACGATCCCCGAGGCCATGCGCCAGCAGGGGCTCGATCGCGAAGTCTTGAGCATCGTGAATCTGCATGGGCGCGTGGACCTCGCCCACGAGGACCGCTGTCGAGAGCGCTGGACGGCGTTCGTGCGCCGCCTCGACGCGTCCAAGCCGCGCTCGGTGCGCATCGGGCTCACCGGCAAGTACGCCGCCGTGCGCGACGCGTACGCCTCGATCGTCAAGAGCGTCGAGCATTGCTCCGCGCACCTGGAGTGCGAAGCCGATCTCGTCTGGATCGAATCTTCGGAGGTCACCGACGACAACGCCGCGGAGCGGCTGAACGAATGCGACGCGGTGATCGTACCGGGCGGGTTCGGCGCGCGCGGTGTCGAGGGCAAGATCGCCTGCGTCAAGCACTGCCGCGTGGGCGGTCTGCCGTACCTGGGAATCTGCCTGGGCTTTCAGGTCGCGGTGATCGAGTTCGCGCGAAATGTGGCCGGTCTCACCGACGCGAATTCCACGGAATTCGATCCGAATTGCCCTCAACCTGTTATCAGCGAACTGCCGGATCAGAAGAAGATCGAGCGCCTCGGCGGCACCATGCGACTGGGCGGCCAGTGGGTGCTGATCGAAACCGGCACGCTGGCCCACCAGCTCTTCCTCAAAGATCAAATCCGCCAGCGCTTCCGGCACCGCTACGAAGTCGATCCGCTGCACATTGACCTTCTGGAAGCCGCGGGCATGATCTTTTCGGGACGTCACCCCGACCACCCGATCATGCAGATCCTCGAGCTGCCGGCGCCCGGTCAGGGGCCCGGCGGCATGGGTCACCCGTTCTTCATCGCCGCGCAGTTCCATCCGGAACTGACCAGCCGCCCGCTGCGCCCTCAGCCGATGTTCATGGGCCTGATCGCGGCCGCGATGCAGCGCAAGTACCCGGCGATGGAAGTGCCCAAGTGGACGCTGACCGCGGCGGGTTGAGCCTATCTCAATCGTCCTTCGTGCCTTCGTGCCTTCGTGCCTTCGTGCCTTCGTGCCTTCGTGCCTTCGTGCCTTCGTGCCTTCGTGCCTTCGTGCCTCGCTATCATCCCCCTCCCACGGCGATGTAGCTCAGGTGGTTAGAGCGAGGGATTCATAAACCCTAGGTCGGTGGTTCGACTCCACCCATCGCCACTTGCCCGTGCGCATCCTCGATCTCAGGATCGGGGGCATCGCGCCATCAGAATGCGATCCGGAATCGCGCCGAGAACACCGCGAGCATGTCATCATCCGGGGCATTCACCGGATCGATGATCAGCTGCGCCCCGAGTGTGAACTGCGACTGCGGCGTGACCTGGATTCGGTGAAAGACTTCCAGGATCTTTTCCTGCCGATCACCGGAGCGCGGATCCGCGATCGCGGCCGCGAATCCCGTCAGTGACTCCGGACCTGTCAGCAGTCCCTTGTACGTCGCGCCGGCCTCGCCCAAGTGCCGCACATTGGTCACGCCCGCATCCGAGTAACCGTACCGGGCGAAGATCATCCATTGCTCACCGACGGCCTGGTCCGCGATGAGCGAAAAGCCCTCGTCGGAGGGCCGGCCATCGTCGGGGCGCGCGTCGATGTGCCACAGGGCGACGCGGTACCGTCCGGCGCCGACGCCCTCGATCGTGGGTGTGAACCCGATCTCGCCGAAGGAAAAGACGCGCCACGTGTCGAAGAGACGGCTCGTCTCGATCGAGGTCGTGTTTCCGTAGGCATTGAAGATTCCGCCCCCGACATAGAACCATTCCACCGGCTTCAGCGAGGCCGCGATCACATCGCCGCTGCCCGGGTACGCCACTGTGGGATTCGTGGAGAAGGCCTTGTTGAGGAAGAACAGGTTTGCACTCTGGAGTTTGTGCCCGGCGAAGATGTTCTCCGGATCAGCGCGACCGAAGCCGATGCGGAGCGCTCCCTCGAACAGGCTCTGCACCCAATACCAGGGCTTTGCATGTTCACGCGGCATTTCGGTTCCGCAAGCGTATTCGGATAGCTTCGATAAGGAGTTTGGCCTGGACCCACCTGCTGACTCTGCGATGCCCGCGGACGTGACCGGGCAGCGG